>JAAUYK010035237.1_pt1 | contig 24912 bp, 20 predicted proteins | sample 7278021 | NCBI WGS metagenome assembly JAAUYK01 (sample SAMN14350223, study PRJNA611818) | marine sediment metagenome | isolation source: surface marine sediment (1.8m) | place: French Polynesia: Moorea | collected 2018-08
ATCATCTTCATTTCGGCAGTCATGCGGATACTGCCCGAACCTTTGTACAGACATGTCAAGGCTATCAAAAGGAAACCCAGCAATGAAACCTGAAGAAATCGAAGGACTGAGTTTTAAAATTATCGACACCGAGGCCGGGCGCCATGATTTTTCAGGCGAGCAATGGCCGATCGTTCGCCGCATGATTCATACCTCGGCAGATTTTGAGTAACTGCAAACCGTCCGGTACCACCCGGATGCCATTGCGGCCGGTATAGCGGCAATTAAAAGAGGAATGACGATTATCACCGACACCAACATGGCCCGCATCGGCATCCGCAGCTTCGATCTGCAGCGATTCGGGGCCAAGGTTAAATGCTTTATGGCGGATCCAAAAGTCGCCCAGACCGCCAAAGCAAACCAGACCACCCGGGCGGTGGCCGCGGTGGATGCGGCCCTACAAGAAATGGACGGCGGCATTTATGTTGTTGGTAATGCGCCGACGGCCCTACTGCATTTAATCGACTGCCTGCAGGCGAACCGCGCCCATCCGGCCCTGGTAGTCGGGCTGCCGGTGGGATTTGTGAATGCGGCGGAGTCCAAAGATGCACTGATGGCTACCAATTACCCTTATATTTCAAACGTCGGTCGCAAAGGTGGATCTAATGTAGCGGCCAGCGTTGTGAATGCACTAATAAAATTGGCCTTAAAAAATAATAACATCTAACATCGATTGGGGGCACCATGGGGGCACACACAGGTATACTTTATGGTATCGGCGTGGGGCCGGGCGATCCGGAATTACTACCGGTCAAATCGGCCAACATTTTAAAACAGGTAGACATTGTCTATGCGGCATCATCCACCAAAAACGATTACAGCCTAGCGGTCAGTATTGCCAAGCAATACATACCCGCAAGCACTGAAATCAAAATGCTGCAGTTTCCGATGACCACGGATAAGTCGCGCACCAGCGCTGCCTGGCGGGAAAATGCGTGCACAGTAATAGACGCACTGGAGTCAGGCAAGAGCGCAGCGTTCTTGACGCTGGGCGATTCCATGACCTATTCCACCTACGGTTATATTTTGCGCAACGTGCAGGAGCTTGCACCGCATATTACAATCAAAACGGTACCGGGAATTACATCGTATCAAGCGGCGGCGGCGTCTCTCAACACGCCGTTGGTGGAGGGTGAGGAGTCGTTGTTGCTGGTTTCAGGCGTGCACGGCGGCAAACACATTCGACATCTGAACGGCAAACCTGAAAATGTGGTAATTTTGAAAGCCTATCGCAATGTTGAGGATATTACCGCAGAGATTGAAAAAAATCCGTCTTATACCAGCTGTGTGGGTATTAAGAAATGCGGGTTGCCGGAAGAAGAGATCATCCGGGACTTACAGCAATTAAAAACGATGCCGCCCGACTACTGGACCCTGATTATTGCCAAGAAGAAGACCGAAGATGGGACACCAAAAGGCTAAGACATCCCATACGGCGCTGCTTGTCTCCGGTTTGCTATCCGCCGTCATGCTGATTGGCGGCTCCGCACTGATCGAAGATCTCACCGGCCAAATCGTGTTGTCCCGGCTTTTGTGGCCGCTTGTCCGTCTGCTTTTTTTCATTACAGTGGGCCTGTGTGTCGGACAAATCATTGAGGCCTCGGGCTGGACCAAGACCCTGGCATATCTGACCCGGCCGTTTTTTCGGTTTGGCAATTTGGGAGATCGGTGCGGTGCGGCGTTTATGACGGCGTTTGTCTCCGGAGTCACGGCCAATGCGATGCTGCTTGATTTTTACAAAGACGGCAAGATCAGCAAAACGCAGCTGTTTCTATCCAATTTCGTGAACCAATTTCCAGCCTTTTTTCTGCACCTGCCGACCACGTTTTTTATTGTGATTCCCCTGACCGGTTGGGCCGGTGCCCTCTACTTTCTCATTACATTTTTGGCGGTTGCTCTGCGAACCTTTATCCTTCTGTTATATGGCCACCTGCAACCATCCATTCGGGCCAATTCGGATAGAAGTCTTGCCCCGGAAACACCCAATCAAAACAGCGAACGTGCCAACAAGGTTTGGCAAACGATTTCTAAAAAACTGCCCCGTCGCCTCAGCGGTGTAGTTATGTATGTGGTTCCCATCTATATTGCGGTATTCATGGTCAATGCCATGGGTGCTTTTACCGCGACCCGCAACTGGCTGGCTCAGTATGTGGCTACCACCATTATCCCCATGGAGTCGCTATCGATTGTCATTTTAAGTTTTGCCGCAGAATTTACTTCCGGTTTTGCGGCGGCCGGCGCCCTGATGGAAGCCGGCATGTTGACCGTCAAGCAGACGGTCATTGCGCTGCTCATCGGAAATATTGTGGCCTTTCCGATACGGGCGCTGCGCCATCAGCTGCCGCGCTATATGGGAATTTTTGCACCCAAGATGGGTATGCAGCTTTTATTGTTGGGACAGGGTTTCCGGGTAACCAGTCTGATTATTGTGGGTGTGATGTATTATTATTTGGCCTAGTACCCTTTTTTTGTGAGTGCCGGTGAGCAATTGGATATGGACCACCTTTGACTTTCACTCAATTGGGGACGTGATTTTAACGTATGAACCGTAAACGGCATAAAAAATTGCGAAGCGGCTTTACAACCGGCACAGCGGCCGCAGCGGCTGCCAAAGGGGCCTTAGCGCTGCTATTTGAAAAAAAACCACCGGCGTCAGTGCCCATCCGACTGCCCACCGGTGACCAGATCATTATTCCGCTCAAAACCTGCGCATTGGTTGAAACCAATGTGGCCCGTTGCAGTGTTATTAAAGATGCGGGCGATGATCCGGATATTACCCATCGCGCCGAAATCGGCGCCACCGTGACAATATTAGCCAATGGCGCCAATAAGGTATCCTCGCATTCAATTCAAATTAAGGGTGGCGTAGGCGTGGGCACCGTTACCAAACCGGGACTTGAAATTGCGCCCGGCGAACCGGCCATCAATCCGGTGCCGCGCAAAATGATTCGTCAGGCCATCGGGGACGTCTGTCAAACGCATCAGACCGATGTGCCGGTGGCCGTGGAAGTATTTGTCCCTGAGGGTCAAAAGCTGGCTGAGAAAACCCTCAATGCACGACTGGGTATTATCGGTGGCATTTCCATTTTGGGAACCACTGGCATTGTCAAGCCCTTATCCCATGGCGCCTATATCGCCACCATCAAGGCGGCGTTGTCGGTGGCCAAAGCTTCAGGTGCGCGGACCGTCGTTCTGACAACCGGTCGGCGCAGCGAGCGCTATGCCCAGCAGCTGTGGACCAATTTGGCCGAAGAGGCCTTTGTACAAATCGGAGACTTTTTTCGCATGTCGTTGGAATCCGCTGCCAGCAGCGGATTTAAAGAACTCATCTTGGCGGTCTTTTTTGGCAAGGCGGTGAAGATGGCCCAGGGGGTTCCCCATACCCATGCCGCCAAGTCCAGTTTATCGCTTCGCAAGCTTGCCAAATGGTCATTGGAAGTCACCGGAGATAAACAGTTATCTGAAAAAATTTTAAGCGCCAATACAGCGCGGCATGTATTTGACTTTTTGTACCCGGATTATCCTGCCGTTATCGACAGTGTCGGGAAGCGCATCATTGCCGCTGCCCAAAAATACGCGGTGTCAGACATCGACATACATGCCGTCATATTTGATTACAATGGCCAGGTTGCTTTCAGTTCAAAAACTAAAAGGGACAGATCACCATGAAACCCGTATCTATTATCGGCATGGGAACTTCGGCCGACGATCTTACCGCCAAGCATTTAGCGGTGATTCAGGCAGCCGATGTGTTGGTGGGCGGCAAGCGGCTTTTGGCTTGGTTTAACGATCATCCCGCTGAAAAAAAAGAGATCGATAAAAATCTGAAGGAGATTCTGGCCTATATTCAAACCCAGCGCAAAGATAAACAGGTGGCGGTGCTGGCCTCCGGTGATCCGCTTTTTTACGGCATCGGTGCCTATTTGAGTAAAACGCTCGGAACAGAAGATGTGATCATTTATCCCAATATTTCATCGGTGGCCGTAGCGTTTGCACGCATCAAAGAATCTTGGCACGATGCCGCACTGATCAGTTTGCATGGCCGGCAGTCGCAACAGGAACTGGCAAAGGCCATCCGTGGTCACCGCAAAGTGGCAGTATTGACCGATCCGGACAACAATCCCCAATGGCTGGCTAAGTATATAGAGCGACTGGCAGTGGGAGCGATTCGCATGTGTGTACTGGAGCACCTGGGATCCGATGCAGAGCGGATTCAATGGATGACACCTGCACAAGCCCGTCAAAAGAGCTTTGCCGATCCCAACGTGGTTATTATTAAACGGGATGAAGTGGCTGCTGCCGACGCGTCTGGCGAGGTCGTACTTGGAGCTCCGGATGATTGGTATGAACATCAGCAGGGACTGATTACCAAAGCCGAGGTGCGCGCTGTATCGCTTTCCAAATTGCGCCTGGTGGATCATCATGTTTTGTGGGATCTGGGAGCCGGCAGCGGGTCGGTGGCCATCGAAGCCGCAATGTTTATCAAAACCGGTCAGTTATATGCTGTTGAAAAGAATAACGAACGGATTCGCCATATCGAAATCAATCAGGATAAATTCGGGGTTCCCAACCTGCAAGTGATTCAGGCAACTCTGCCGGACGGACTGCAAGAACTGCCTGACCCGGATCGCATCTTTATTGGTGGCGGCGGCAAACATCTGGCGGCAATTATAGATGCAGCCGCTGCCCGGTTAACCGCCAAAGGGATAATGGTGATCAATACGGTGCTGATAAAAAATGTAGATGTCGCTCTGGAAACCATGGGGAAATGTGATCTCAAAACGGATCTTGTTCAATTGCAGGTGAGCCGCGGGAAAGCAATGCCGTGGGATCAACGGCTGGAGGCGCAAAATCCGGTCTGGATTATTGCCGGCCATAAAGATTAAACGTTAATCGGCTACCGTTTGAGCAATCATAGAGGCGTTAAATAGAAATTGCTTGAAATATCAATGTCATAAAAAGGTAAACCATAAAATGGAAACAACGAACAACAGGCATCCGGTTTTGTTTGTTGGCGCAGGGCCGGGAGATCCGGAACTCATCACCGTTAAGGGCCGGCGGGCTCTGGAAGCGGCCGATGTCATTATTTATGCCGGATCGCTGGTACCGGAGGCTGTTTTGCAGTGGGTACGCGCAGATGCGGCGGTATTTAACAGTGCCTCCATGCACCTAGAAGAAATTATCACTGAGATTGAATCCGCCCATAAACAGGGCAAACGCGTAGTGCGGCTGCACACGGGTGATCCCAGCTTATATGGCGCCATTTTTGAGCAGATGGCCGAATTGCAGCAAAGAAATATTGCCTATCAAATCATTCCGGGGGTAACGGCGGCGTTTGCGGCGGCAGCCTCCTTAGGCATTGAATATACCCTGCCGGAACTGTCACAAACTTTGATTTTGACACGCATGGCCGGGCGCACCCCGGTGCCGGCATCGGAAAATCTGGAATCACTGGCCCAGCACAATGCTTCCATGGCGATTTATTTGAGTGTGGGCATGATTGAGGATGTCATGCAGATTTTGCAAAACGCCTATGGCCAAGATGCTTTCGGTGCGGTGGTATATCGGGCCAGTCAACCGGATCAAAAAATCATTGTGACGCCCTTGAAAGATTTGGCTAAAGAAGTAAGGAAAGCCAACATTAAGAAACAGGCCCTGATTATTGTGGGAAAGTCGGTGGGCATTCGCAAACAGGATATCACCTACAAATCGAAATTGTATGACCAGGCCTTTTCACATGGTTGTCGGAAGGAAATATAGGATAGTTTCAAAATCTCCATATCACCAGGTGGCACCTTTTGAAAAGCACTAAGCGCGCTGCGCTAAACGCTTGCAGATCAAAAGGTCGCAAAATGGATTCCATGGAGATTTTGAAAAGCTACTAACAAGAAAAAAATAGCATGGTGCAGGTAAAAGATAAAATCGCCCTATGGGCTTTGACAGATAACGGGGCCAGAGGCGCACAGAAAATTCGATCCGAGATTTCAGCGGCCGATATTTTTTTATCAGCCGGTCTGCCGGATGCGTTTCCGGCGAATGAGCGCTTCGGGCGACTTTCTGAAGCCGTCAGCCCGGCATTTGCGGCCTATAGCGGGCATGTCTTTTTTATGTCTACCGGCATCGTGGTCCGCATGATTGCACCCCTGATTCGCCATAAGACCACCGACCCGGCAATTGTGGTGGTGGATGAAAACTGCCGTTTTGCCATTAGCCTGCTTGCGGGCCATATCGGCGGGGCCAATGATCTGGCGCTGCAAGTGGCGGAAATCCTCGGTGCCCAGCCGGTCATCACCACTGCCACGGATGTCAATCAATTGCCGGCCATCGATGTGGTGGCCAAAACCCAGCAACTTTTGATCGAAAACCCGACGGCCATCAAATCGGTCAATATGGCCTTTCTTAAAAATGAAGAAGTCGTCTTATTTGATCCCTACCGACTGGTGCAAGAAGCGTTAAACCGCTATCCGATCAAGCTAACGGTTGTGCCGCCGGATACCAAGGTTTCCGAAATTGCCCATCTTTTTGGAAACGAAGGTGCCGGTGTGTTTGTTGCTGACTCTTCAGTTCAATTGCCGTCGCATGTGCTGGTGCTGCGCCCTACTTGCCTGGCAGCTGGTATTGGATGCAACCGGGGCACCCCGAGCAAAGAAATTCAAGCGCTGCTTGATCGTGTGCTAACCGACTTTAATCTGTCAACGAACAGCTTGAAATGCTTGGCATCCATTGATCTGAAGGCCGATGAGGAAGGTTTAATCGATACCGCCCGGCAATTACAGCTGCCGCTGCAGTTCTTTACCAAAGCGGAGTTGCATGAAGTCCCAAATATTCAGAATCCATCAGATACTGTTAAAAAACATATAGGAGTCCAAAGCGTATGCGAAGCCGCCGCCATACTGGCATCTCAGAAGGGCAACCTGATAGTTCCCAAGCAGAAAACCCGCAACGTCACCGTAGCCATAGCGCGAACACCTTATTCATAGTCGGCATTGGTCCCGGCAGTTTGGAGCATTTATCCAAACGTGCGCTGGACGTCCTTCAGACAGTGGATACGGTTGCCGGGTATAAAACGTACATTAATTTAATTGAGCCGCTGATTGAGGGTAAAGAAATTATCAGCACCGGCATGACCAAGGAAGTTGATCGGGTGGAGGCTGCCTTGAATGCCGCCCTGAGTGGCAAAAGTTGTGCGGTAGTGTCCAGCGGCGATCCTGGCATTTATGCCATGGCGGGTCTGGTTTTGGAGATGTGTCAGCAGCGTGAAATCCATATTAGAACCGTCGGCGCGGAACCACCGCCGGAAGAGGAACAGCCGACGCTCAACATTGAAGTAGTACCGGGCATTCCCGCGTTAAGCTCCGGTGCATCTCTTTTGGGGGCACCACTGACTCATGATTTTGCGACCATCAGCCTGAGCGATTTATTGACGCCCTGGGAAGTCATCGAAGCCCGTTTGGAAGCGGCGGCCAAGGCTGATTTCGTGATTGTACTTTATAATCCCAAAAGCAAGCGCCGCAAAGACAATCTTTTCAAAGCGCAGCAAATTCTACTGCAACACCGCCCCGGATCAACACCGGTGGGCGTCGTGGTGGGCGCCATGCGGGACAACCAAAGTGTGCAAATCGTGGCACTCCAAGATTTGCATGAAACCCATGTGAATATGCAGACAACGGTATTTATCGGCAACGCGGCCACCAACATTTATCGAAATTTCATGATTACCCCGCGGGGGTATGCAAGTAAATATGAGCTTTAGGGCCCCAATTTGTTTACGATCAATTGGGGGCAGGATCTTAAACGGAGATATGCTGGTGAGTAAGGCAAACAATCCTAATCATAACGCGCGGTGTGTGGCGGTATTTGGTACCGGGTCCGATGTCGGCAAGAGTATTGTGACCACGGCTCTATGCCGACTATTTTTAAATCAGGGAATGCGGGTCGCACCCTTTAAGGCCCAAAACATGTCCAATAATTCCGGCGTCACTCCCGAGGGCCTGGAAATGGGGCGCGCCCAGTTGGTGCAGGCCGAGGCTGCGCGTATCGCCCCGCACGTAGATATGAATCCGATCTTGTTGAAACCCACCAGTGATGTGGGTTCGCAGGTGGTTTTATTGGGCGAGGTTTTCGAAAACAGTACCGCCAGTGAGTATCACCGGAAGAAAGAACGATTGTATGGCGAAGCCTGCCAGGCACTGGATCGCTTGCGCTCCGATTATGAGATCGTGGTGATGGAAGGTGCCGGTTCATGCGCCGAGGTTAACTTAATGGAAAACGACATTGTCAATTTCCGCATGGCCGAGTATGCACAAGCGCCGGTGATTCTGGTGGCCGACATCCACCGGGGCGGAGTGTTTGCCCAGATTGTGGGAACCATGGAATGTCTCTCACCGCAACAACGTGATTTGATCAGCGGTTTTGTGATCAACCGTTTTCGCGGCGACATCCGGCTTTTTGCAGATGGCGTTCAATGGATCGAATCCAAAACCGGCAAACCGGTATTCGGCGTGCTGCCATGGTACAACCATTTTAACATTGAGTCGGAAGATTCGGTGGTGATTGAGAATCCCAAACAGGTGGCGCCTGAAAATATTTCCTCGCCGGCCATTGCCGTTCTGCGCATCCCCCATATTTCCAATTTTACGGATTTTGAAGCGCTTAAAACTCTTAATTTGTTGCAGGTATATTTTCTTGAGCGTGTTCAGGAACTCTCCCAATTTGATGCTGTTATTCTGCCTGGGTCCAAAAGTACCCGTGCTGATCTGGAGTGGATCAAAAAAAAGGGCTGGGCGGATCACATTCACTCCTACGCCCAGCAGGGTGGGCACGTTCTGGGAATTTGCGGCGGATATCAGATGCTGGGCCGCCAGGTCCACGATCCCGATGGTTTGGAAGGCTCGCCGGGATCAACTGCCGGGTTGAATTTACTGCCGGTAGAAACGGTTCTAAAAGCACCCAAGACAACAACCCGGACGCGATTTACCTGGGCAGAACATTCCGGTATCGGTTATGAAATCCATATGGGACACACTGAGAGACAGGGGGGCGCGCCCTTGTTTGAGGTCTGCGAGCAAAACGGCATCGCCTGCCGGCAAGAAGACGGGTGTGTGGCGACAGATGCCAACATAATGGGCACTTACATTCATGGGCTTTTTGATAATCCGGCCATTAGCAAACGATGGCTGCAGTACATCGGTTTGGATCATATCGATATACCGGAAACGTATGGCTACGTGGCCAAGGAGCAAGATTATGATCTCTTGGCCGAACATTTTGCAGCCCATATTGATATGGAAAATTTGGTCTCAAGGCTTGTATAAAAACGTTAGATCTTGGCAGGCGATAATAGCCTGAGGGGATAAAAGAGGTATAATTTGAAAGAGACTATTTTGGTGGTTGGCGGGTGCCGCAGCGGTAAAAGCCGCCGGGCGTTGGAATTGGCAGAAAGCTATCAACACGCGCGGAGGATTTTTATCGCTACCTGCATGCCACATGATGAAGAAATGCAAATGCGGGTGCAGCGGCACCAGGCGGAAAGAGATAAAAGCTGGCACACGGTTGAGGCGCCGGTGCAGCTACCTCAGGCGGTAGTGGCGCACGGTACGGATGACAATGTGGTTCTGGTGGATTGCCTGACCTTGTGGACCAGCAATCTTCTGATGGAAACCGATCAGATCGATGCCATTGAAGGTTATATCCAAGAATTGACCGCAGCCTTGAATCGCACCCAGTGCCCCGTTGTGCTGGTTTCCAATGAAGTCGGAACTGGAATTGTTCCGGAAAACCGCTTGGCACGCTTGTTTCGGGATGCGAACGGCCTGGTCAATCAGCGGGTGGCAGCCTGTGCCAATCAAGTTGTATGGATGGTGGCCGGTATTCCGGTACCCATTAAACCGCCGCAGAATAAATAGCAGGGATATTGATCAGTGACAGGGTTTTTGGCAGCGCTGCAATTTTTAACCATTATTCCAGGTGGGCGCGATCGACCGTTTATGCCGGATCGGATGATTCCGTTTTTTCCCATGGTGGGACTTTGCATCGGCGGCATGCTTGCCGGATTCGACTGGGCCGTGGGGAACCTGTGGTCGCAACCGGTGGCGTCAGTTCTGGATGTGTTTATTCTGGTGTTCATCTCCGGTGCCTTGCATCTGGATGGGCTGGGAGATACCGCCGATGGTTTGTATGGCCGGCGACCAGTGGATAAAGCGCTGGCCATTATGAAAGACAGCCGCATCGGGGCCATGGGGGTGGTGGCCATCATCAGCGGCCTGGCAATTAAATGGGGTGGGCTGGCCAGCATCAGCGATGATCGTCAGTGGCTTTTGTTGCTTGTTCCCGCCTATGCGCGGGCCAGCATGTTATTTGGTATGCGCTTTTTGCCTTATGGCCGGCCGGAAGGCGGCACCGGCCATGGCTTTTTTGAAACACCGTTAAAGCTTGCGGCTTTTTGGGGGTTGCTGCCGCTGGTCTTGCTGTCGGCGCTGATGGGTTGGCGGGCGGTTTGGTTAAACCTTTGCTTTGGGGTGCTGGTGACAGCCCTATTGTGGTTTTATAAACGCCGCATCAATTGTATTACCGGCGACATGCTTGGTGCCATGTGTGAGGTGTGTGAAAGCGGTTTGTTTCTTTTGATTTCCATGGGAGGAATTGTATGATTACGGGCCACGGTGGCAATATTTATGCATTGGCGCAGCGTCTCGGTTGTGCCCCGGCAGATATCATTGATATGAGCAGCAATGTCAATCCGCTGGGGCCCATGCAGGGACTGACCGATGCGCTGAAAGCAAATCTGGATACCATCACCGCGCTGCCGGAAGTTGACGCCCAAACCATCGTCAACCAATTTGCAGCCCACTACGATGTTAATCCGGGTTGTGTCATCGCCGCCAACGGCACCACCCAGCTGATTCATGCAACACCGATCGCGCTGCAAAGCAAACGTGTGCTCATCGTGGGGCCTACCTACTCCGACTATGCCGATGCGTGTGCCATGTTTGGGGTGCCACATGAATTTTTTCTGGTGGATGCATCGCGCCGGTTTCAGCTTGATATTTCCGAAACTGCCCGCCAATGCCAGGGTTTTGATACCGTGTTCATCTGTAACCCCAACAATCCCACCGGAAGTTTGATTGCCGCTGAGGATTTGAAATGGCTGTTTGCACAAGCGCCCCAAACCATGTTTGTCATCGATGAGGCTTATCTGCCGTTTTCAGATTCCGAGAAGCACGCCAGTGTCATGGGCAGCGAGGTACCCAATGTCATCGTGTTGCACTCCATGTCCAAAATCTTTCGAATTCCGGGTTTGCGCATCGGTTTCCTCATCGGTCCCCCGAGGGTTATTGATAAATTCAGGCACTATCAACTGCCCTGGACTGTAAACTGTCTGGCCCACACAGCGGTCAACTACCTAATGACCCATGGCGAGCGGGTTGAAACTTTTATCGATGAAACCCGAGCGTTTATTACGCTTGAGAAAAAACGGTTTGAAGCCGGCCTTTCTGGCGTGCCGGGTTTGACCGTTTTTCCCACGGAAACCTCCTTTTTCTTAATGCAACTCGGCGGCAATTTAACCGCAACCTCGGTGTGTGAAGGTTTGGCACAGCAAAGAGTCTTGATTCGCAATTGTGCCAACTTCAAAGGCCTTAACGAGCAATTTGTGCGCGTATCGCTGAAAACAGCGGACTGCAATCAGTTGGTAATCGATCATCTCGCCCGCATCGGCCAAAATGCAATGGGGTTGGATGAATCCCATCAGCCTGCATCCCGGGGCAATGCCGTATGATCTCACCGATGATTCTCATCGTTCTGCCTGCCGCCCTATTGCTGGATCTGGTTCTGGGCGATCCCCCGCGGCTGCCGCATCCGATTCGATGGTTGGGCCGGGCCATCGATTATGGTGAACCGGCTTTCCGCAAATTGCCATTTTCGCTGGTGGTATGCGGTGCTATGTTTGCCGGCATATACGTATTGGGGACATGGCTAGTCGTATACGTATTGGTCAGCCTGGCCGGACAGTTGCACCCCTGGCTGCGGGTGGGATTAGAATTAGTATTGGTGTATTTTTGCCTTTCGATCCGATCCTTAGCCCAGGCCGCCGAGGCCGTGGTGCATGGGTTCATGCGCTTGGGTGTAAAAGGTGCTAAAGATAAAGTGCGTCTGATTGTCGGCCGCGATGTTCAATCCCTGGATCGGACGGGTGTTTTTCGCGCCACAGTGGAAACGGTGGCTGAAAACCTGGTGGATGGCGTGATCGCGCCGCTCTTTTTTGCCGCCATCGGCGGTGCGCCTTTGTGCATGGCCTATAAAATGATCAATACACTCGATTCCATGATTGGCTACAAAAACGAAAAATACCTCGAATTTGGCAAGGCTGCCGCACGACTGGACGACGTTGCCAATTTTCTGCCGGCCCGACTGGCAATTCCCTGCATCGCCTTGGCCGCTCAGATCCTGGCAAGGGATGGCCGCCGGGCATTCAGGGCTGCCTGTGATGATGGACACAAACATGCAAGCCCCAATGCCGGGTACCCGGAAGCGGCCTTTGCCGGCGCTTTGGAAGTAAAACTGGGTGGTCCTAATTATTACGGCGGGCAGCTGGTGGAAAAACCGTATATCGGTGCGGCTTACCGAAGTGTCACCATGATGGACATTCGCAAATCATGTGATTTGATGATTCTCAGCGCACTGGTCTGTTTTACAACCCTCTATATATTGCTCATTGGTTGGCACGCCTTGACATGACAGCACAACCGCCATCTGCTGCTGATGATTATCCGGATTTGCCCAAGTCCTACAAGGGCTTTTTTCCATTTAAAATCGCGACCACCTCATTTATCTACCCGGATCAATATCTTCGCAACGCTCAGAAATTGGGCTCTTATATGGATGAAATCCAACTTTTATTTCTGGAGGGCAAACCTCTGGAAGGATTGCCGGACAGTGCTTTAATCGACCAGTTGGCAAGCATTGGAAAGGCGTCAGGGCTTACCTATAACATTCACCTGCCCATCGATATTTATCCCGGCAGCCGCGATCGCCAAAAGCGGTTAGAGTCGGTGCAGATCATCGGTGATATCATTGACTTGTGCGCATCTCTGAAGCCCACCAGCTACACCCTGCATGTTCCCTTGGAAGAAGAGGGACCAGATCATCAGACGATCACTCAATGGCAGCAAGCCGCACAAGCTAGCATTTCCGAAATTCTTTTAAGCGGCCTCAGCCCTGATGTGCTTGCCATTGAAACTCTGCACTACCCATTTGAATGGATCGAGTCTGTGATACAGGCATTGGAACTGCCGGTGTGTATCGATTTTGGGCATCTGGCTTTAAGCGGGCAGGACATTGCTGCAACCCTTCAACGCCATTTTCATCGCACGGCCATTATGCACCTGCATGGATTCAAGCCGGGCCACGACCATTTATCTTTGGATCACATGGATGCCGCTACGCTCAAAATGATCATGGGCTGGTTAAAGTCTTTTTCCAAAACGGTGTCGCTGGAGGTTTTTTCATACCAAGATTTGAATACATCGCTGGCGGTATTGGAAGAGGCTTGGCAGGCGACGGATTAGATCCGTATATTTTATTTCCCGAATTCTGGCCCAGCAGAATTTCAGCCAAAATTATGACCAATATTCAATCCATTAGTATCTATTTTCCATCAACACATCTAACATGTTTCCGGTCAACTAAAATTTCATCATCAGGTGCGCAGCCCACAACTTTCGATAGGTAGAAATTTTTAATTTGTCATGGTGTAATCCACAATCTGAAAAGCCTTGTGATTTCTATTTTATATCTGTAGAAATGCCAAAGTCCCGATCAATGTATCGTAGACTAAAAATAGAAAGACTTACCATAACATCTTATGTCAAAGTCTAATCGGGAATATATTGCAAAGTACCATCGGGATCGTAAAAAGCTAAATGATTCAAGAATAATGCAGGCAATCCTTGAGCCATAGGAGCCAAAATTCATTTAGCAATTAAATCCTATGGCTGGATAAGAAGTGGTAGGTAATCATAAAAATTTGACTTTATACTTGGTACGTATTGTGGAGCAAGACAGTTATGCATCAAAGTGGATACGTTGGCCGCAAGATGCGGTTGCCCGAGCTACAGGAGAAGCCCGCTGTTGTCATTGCCGCTTTCGGCAGCACCAATAGCGCAAAGATAGCTCTCAACCTTTTCGAGAAAAAGTTGGGAGAGCATTTTCCGGATACAAATATTTATTGGGCGTATACATCTGAAATAATACGTAAAAAACTTGGTTTGCCCAGCCTTCAGCAAACCCTTGCAAATGTGGAGGCCGATGGCTACCGAAAGGCCGTGGTTCAGCCCCTTCATATTTTTCCCGGTACGGAGTATCAGCATCTGGCGGAAATCTGCGGCTTCTACCCCGGGATGAGAGTGTTTCTCGGCGAAACTTTGCTGCATCGCTGGGCCTTTATAAAGACTATTATCCAGGTGGTCCAGTCTGAATTCTTGAGCCCCGAAGAAGGCCTTAATCTGCTTGCCATTCATGGAACGCCCCTGGCGGCGGATCCGGCGAATATTATTTATCTCGGGTTTGAACGGCTCATGTCGGATATGTATCCCAACGTGTTCATAGCCTCAGTGGAAGGAATCCCCGACCATGAAGCCTTGTTTGCCAAAATGGAAAGAGAGAACCTGAGCAGCCGTTATAAGCGAATCAAGATTATCCCGATGATGTATTTTGCGGGACTTCACGCTGAAGAAGACCTGATGGGCGATACCGGGAGCTGGCGGGGTGTGCTTGAAGGTCAGGGATTTGCGGTTGAGTGCCCCACCGCCGATGTTGATGGAAAGAAGCTTTTCAAGGGGTTGGCTTATTATCCGGAGATTAATGAGGGCTTTATCAACCGCCTGAAACGGGCCATGGAGCTGGCAAAGTTTTATTAATCGCGGCGGGCCTGTTCCTGATTTTAACAGGGTTTCCTATAAAACCTTCATATGGCGCCTGCAGCGAAATGCCTATACACAATAATGAAAAAGAAAATCAAGAAAACTTTGGAAGAATTGGAAGAATAGGTATCGTATTGCACATTCATATTTTATAAATCGGTTTCATCAGACAACGACTTTCCTATTGAGAAAGTATCCTTGATTAAACAGATGTGAATACTTACAATTTTTGTTAGTGGTCATCTGAGCTTAGCCAAACAACGTGGTGGACAAACACCCCACGATCAACCCAATTTTAACAGATCGGGCTGCAACATGAGTCGGAAACGAGCCAATCTATTTGAATAAATGACGATTTTTCGTATAGCTACTTGTATGTAGAGAATATTCGGCACTACTCTCTATAGTATTTTATTTGCATATAAGGTATAGCTTGCTACTAGGAATTAATCTGTCTTAATCCAAAAACCGGGGGCTTGGACCACTCAGGTCGGCGTGCCTTCTTTCCCTCCATAGATGAAAGCAATTAAGAATGAGTTCATTGCTATCCAAGACAACCGTCCTGTGGATTTCCAGTACACTGAAATCGGCCCATGCGTTGGTCACCGGAGCTTGCAGGGTTAGGAATCAAGTTAATCTGATAGCAAAAACCCCCGATTCCTTGTCCAGGGATGTTAACCTTAATTTGCTGTTGAACAATGTTGATGCCATCGTCATTGTGGCCGCCTGCACCAGAGGCTTTGAATCCGGTATGCGAAACTTGATCCATGCGGCCCAAACCCGGCAAATTCCAATCGCGGTCTGGGCCGCCGATCCCAACTTGAGGGCAGATTTGGCTCATGCCGGAAGCCTGCCTGCTGATGTGGCTGAAGCCTTCGAACAGTTAATGGAAATTGGAGACGCTAATGCCCTTTCCACCGTCCTGTCCCTTCTCCAGGCGTATGTAAAAGGACGTAGCCCGGATATCGAGCCGCCCCAAATTCCACCTCCGGCGATGGCCTATCATCCGCAGGGTTTGAAGTTTGATGGAAACCGCCCGGCAGTTGCGGTTCTCTTTTCCCGGCGCCTGTGGACGGAAGGGGACCTTGCCGGGATAGACGCCGTCATGTTCGCTTTAGCGAAACGGAACCTTTCGCCTTTCGCATTGCATGTCACCTCCCGGGGGGTGGACCGCGGCAGTCTGCTTAAAAACCTGATCCCGATGATAGCCAAAAAAAATCCCCAAGCCGTCCTTTCCTTTACCGCTTTTTCACTCCGCAATATGGCGCAGGATATAGAGGAAGTTAAAACACTTTTATGCCAGCTGGATACGCCATGGTATGTCTCCCCGGTCCTGCAGAAACCCTCCTCGATATGGAAAAAGAATCCACAGGGGCTTTCCACCCGGCTCCAAACCATGTACGTCACATTGCCCGAATTCGATGGTCGTATCAGCGTCCCCCCCATAATGGCCCGCTCAAAAGCCGTGGCCGACCGTGAAACTGGGATAAAGCTGGCATGGCTGAAGCCCATTAAAGATCGTTGTGACTGGGTGGCGGATCTGATTTCAGCCCAGGTTCGCCTGCGGCTTAAGCCCAATGAGAAAAAACGGGTGGCGGTTGTCCTGCACAATTACCCTCCGGGAGATGGAGCCGTGGGATCGGCTTCGGGGCTGGACGGACCGGCCAGCGCCTTATCTTTGTTGCGAGAGTTGTCCCGTTCGGGCTACCGGGTGGGACCGCTGCCCGAGAGTACCGAAGCCTTCGTTGCTGCCCTCATGGAAGGGGCAGCCCCTGATGAAGGGTGCCTGACCGTCCGGCGTATGGCGGCGGCGGCCGGACAAGTATCCGGCAGCCAGCTGGTGGGGTGGCTTTCTGACTGGCCCGAAGAAAGCGTGCGTTCCATGGAGCAGGCCTGGGGAAAGCCTCCGGGTGATATTCTGGTCCATAATGACACCCTGCCCATACCGGGGCGGTTTTGGGGAAACGTATTGGTGGCTGTCCAGCCGTCCAGGGGAAATTCAGCCGCCCTGGCGGAGGAGATTCATTCCGCTGATTTGCCGCCAAACTACCCTCTGACTGCTTTTTATCTGTGGCTCGGAAAAGTTTTTGACGCCCATGCCGTGGTCCACATGGGCAAACACGGGTGTTTGGAGTGGCTGCCCGGCAAAGCATCGGGCATGGCGGATTCCTGCTTTCCAGAGCTGCTGCTCGGCCCTATGCCCCATTTTTACACCTATGTCGCGGACAGTTTCGCGGAAGGCGCCGCCGTAAAGCGGCGCACCCACGGCGTAGTGATCGACCATCTGCCGCCTCCTTTGAGAACCGCGGGAGAACCTGCGGAGTGGGCGCCCTTGATCCGGGCCGTTGATGCAGCCCGCCAGGCGGTATTAGAAAAATCCCACCGCGCTGAACAACTGGCAGCCGAGGCATTAGCTATGGCTTTGGAGCTGAACTTCCACAGCGATCTGGATTTGACTTCGGAACAGGCGCGGGCGGATGCCGCATTATTCGTGGAACGGATTCACGCTCATTTGGGGATGCTCGGCAATACGGTTGTTTCAGACGGCCTGCATGTGCTGGGCAGGCCACCCGAAGGGAAGCGATTGGTCCGCCTGCTTGAAATTCTGGCACGTAACGCCGGGCGCCCGGAATTCAATCTGCATGGTCTGGCCGTGAAGGAGTTTGGCCTGGATCCGAATGATTCCGATCAGGCCAAACGTCTAACGTCCGAAGTAAAGCATTGGATTGAATCGGCCATGGACGGACGGACAACCGGCAATGCCTCCATTGACGCCGCCCTTTCCGCCATTATTGGGAACTTGGAGCCCAGGATAAAGGACTGTGCCGGGGAACTTAATGTTTTGCTGCATGGACTAAAGGGGGGATACATCGCGGCCGGACCTTCCGGTTCACCGGCCCGGGGGGCTCTGAGCGTTCTCCCAACCGGAAAAAACTTTTATGGGGTCGATCCCCGGCTGCTTCCCACCCCTATGGCCTGGAAAAGCGGTGCCGCCCTGGGACGTTCCCTGCTTGAAACTTACCGTGACGAGGGGCAACCCCTTCCTGAAACGATCGCCATGGTGGGATTTGCTGGAAACCAAATCCGCACCGGAGGAGATGATTTGGCGGAAGCTCTCTGGCTCATGGGCATGCGCCCCGTCTGGTCCGAGCCTTCGGGTTTTGTCAGGGATGTGGAGCCGATTCCCCTGGTCGAGTTGGGGAGGCCCCGAATTGATGTGGTTCTGCGCGTTTCAGGCATGTTTCGGGATTCGTTGGCCCGTGCCATTGACCTTATCGACTTGGCTGTCACCAAAGCGGCCGCCTTGGACGAGCCGGAGCATCAAAACTTTATCCGTAAACATCTCAGGCGAGACCTGACCAACGCCTTGCGCGAGGGCCTGAGAGACGAGGAGGCTTTGCGGCGGGCAACTTACCGTGTCTTTTCCAATTCTCCCGGCAGGTATGGCGCGGGTATCGCCGACCGGATAGAAAGCGGGCAATGGGGGAACCGGGATGATTTGGGCCTGCATTTCATCAACCATGGCATGTGTGCTTATGGTCGAAATGGTGACCGGCTTGAAGATGGAAAACTTTTAAAAAGACGCCTCAAAGGGGTTGAGGCCGTGGTTAAAAACTGGGACCGTAAAGAGCGGGATCTTTTGGATTCTAGTGATTTTTACAGTTATTTCGGAGGACTGAACGCGGCTGTGCGCTCCGAACGGGGTTCTGATCCCCGACTGTTCATCGGCCGTGACACGGACCCCTCCCATGTCCGCACCATGGGTTATAAGGAAGAGCAGCAGCGGGTGTTCCGTACCCATGCCGCCAATAGTACATGGCTGGCCGGAATGCGCCGCCACGGCCACGCTGGAGCGGCAAAAATGGCGGCGACCGCCTCAAATGTTTTCGGCCTGGCGGCAACCACCGAGAAAATCGATTCCTGGATGTTCGCGGACATGGCCAGACAGATGCTTTTTGACTCGGAAAACCGCCGTTTTCTGGAGGATCGGAATCCCTGGGCTATGCAAACCATTGCCGGGGTGCTGATGGATGCCGTGCAACGCGGCCTCTGGGAAACGGATGATCAGACCCTCACCCGGCTGGAGGCGGTCTTCCTGACCGCGGATACCCTCCTGGAGGGGCCCCTCAATTGAAACGGCCGGAATATCCTTTCAGCGCGGTGGTCGGGCAGGAGCGGGCCAAGTTGAGCCTCCTTCTGGTTGGCATCGACCCGCTTCTGGGCGGTGTGCTGCTAAGCGGAACCAAGGGAACGGCTAAGTCCACGCTGGCCCGCGGATTGGCAACTCTCCTGCCGCCCACGGACCGGGGAGACGGTCCTTTTTATACCCTCCCTTTAAACGCCAGTGAGGATCGGGTGCTAGGCGGCCTGGAGTTTCAAGTTAGCATTGAGCAAGGAAAATCCATCTGGCAGAGCGGGCTTTTGGAGCAGGCCCATGGGGGGGTCCTTTATGTGGACGAAATCAACCTGATGGATGACCATTTGGCCGATGTTTTGCTGGATACGGCCTCCGAGGGGATTCTCAGAGTTGAACGGGACGGGTTCAGCCGAACCCTTTCTGCAAGCTGGAGCCTGATCGGCACAATGAATCCGGAGGAAGGGCGCCTGCGACCCCAGCTTTTGGACCGCTTCGGCCTCTGCGTGCGGCTTATGGGCGAGCAGGAGGCTGGGTCTCGCAAACTCATCATTAAAAGAAGACTGGCCTTCGAGGCCTGCCCGGAAGCTTTTGTCAAACAGTGGGAGGCGGCGGAAAACGAGTTGCGCCGCCGTCTTAAAAAAGCCCGATCCGAACTGGGACAGGTTGAAATCCCGGAGTATCTGCTACAAGAAATCGTCCACATATGCCGGCATAACCGAACCCTGGGGCAGCGGGCCGAAATATCAATGACCCGGGCCGCCCGCGCCTGCGCGGCCTGGCGTCGGCGGCGGATTGTTTCTCGCCAGGAAATAGCCGAAGTGGCTCCTCTAGTTTTAAGCCACCGGTATGGGCCGCCTGCACCGGAAACGAAAGGCAAGGCTCCGGCGAAAGGGCCGGCCTCGCGTTCCGCTCCCGCCGCACATGCTCACAGTCCGAAACCTTCATCCTTCAGCAAGGGGTACCAAGACAGTGTGGCCCAGCAATCCCTCGAAGACCGGATTTTTGAAGTGGGCACTCCTTTCCGCCCCCGCACCTTGACAGGAAAGCGAACCCGGACGCTAATAAGCGGTTCCGGTCGTCGCACCCGGGGGGTCACCGCCAACCGCAGCGGTCGGGTGGTTCGAACGGCGGACACGCCGCCCTTTACCGATTTGTCCTTTCCGGCCACGTTTGCCGCCGCGGCCGTTCATCAGCTAATCCGCTCGAAGAAACGTACCGGGAAAAATTCGCTACTAATAATAGAAAAAGATGATTTGAGGAGAAATATCCGGGAAGGGCGCAGGACCAACCTTCTGGTGTTTTGTGTGGATGCTTCCGGCTCCATGGCGGCCATACGCCGGATGGAAGCCGTTAAGGGGGCTGTTTTCGCTCTGCTTATAGATGCTTATCAAAAACGGGACCAGGTGGCCTTGGTGACCTTCCGGGGCCGGGAAGGGCAGGTGCTTTTGCCCCCTACTCCCTCGGTGGAGCGGGCCCATCGGTATCTAAAAAAACTTTCTTCCGGCGGTCGGACTCCCCTATCCGCAGGCCTTGTTAAAGCCTTTGATCTGGCCAAGGCCGCCGCCCGGAAAGATTCCCGCTTGTCGCCCATCGTCGTGGTCCTCTCCGATGGCCGTGGTAATGTGGCCTTGGGCGGCGGGTCCGCGATGGCGGAAGAGCTTACGGCTGTCGCAAGGTTGTGCCGGAGGGGATTCAACGGCCGGAGCTATGTGGTGGACAGTGAGCCCCAAGGCCGCTTCCGCCTCAACCGGGCTGTTAAACTGGCCGATGAGTTGAATGCGGAATATGTCCAACTGGAAGCGCTTCGCGCAAAAGATATGGTATCCTGGTTGCAGCAGGAGGTCCTGCGGCAATGAAATCAACTTCCAAACCGGGTAAGAACCCGGCAAGATGAGAAATTCAATGGAACCGGTTGCTCCTTATCCTTTCGTCGCCCTGGTGGGCCAGGACGAACTAAAACAGGCTCTGCTTCTCAATGCAGTCAATCCTCGTCTGGGAGGCGTTCTCATCGCCGGTGAAAAGGGAACCGGCAAGTCAACTGCCGTACGGAGTCTGGCGGCTTTGCTCCCCTGGATAGTGGGGGTGGCCGACTGCCCCTATTTTTGTGATCCCAACGGGACACTTTGCAATCATTGCCAGAAGCGGGTGGATTCGAAAGAAAAACTTCCCTTTGAGAAACGTCGGGTGAGCGTGGTGGAATTACCCATAGGGGCTACGGACGACCGGGTTGTGGGGGCATTGGACCTGGAAAAAGCCATCAAGGAGGGCGAGCGCCATTTCCGCCCAGGACTGATGGCAAGGGCCCATCGTGGATTTCTTTACATCGATGAAGTCAACCTGCTGGACGACCACCTCGTTGATCTGCTGCTGGACGCGGCCGCCATGGGTGTTAACACGGTTGAACGCGATGGACTGTCCTACTCCCACCCGGCGGAGTTTATTCTGGTGGGTACCATGAATCCGGAAGAAGGGGATTTGCGGCCCCAACTGCTGGATCGGTTCGGACTCTCGGTTCTGGTAAAAGGGCTTGAGGCCCTGGAACATCGGGTTGAGCTGGTTCGGCGGCGCCTGGCCTATGACAGCGATCCCGAATCGTTTATCCATTCCTGGGCCGAACAAACTGCTGAACTTTCCAAGGCGGTTATGGCCGCCCGCCAAAGGATGCCCTCTATTGAATCATCGGCCGAGGCCATCACCGAGGCCGTCAATATCGCCTTGGAAGCGGAAACAGACGGCCATCGGGCCGAGTTGGTAATGATCAAGTCTGCCCAGGCTCTTGCAGCATTGAACGGCTTGGAAATGGCGGAAAAGGAACAGGTGCGTTCGGTTGCGAACTTTTGTCTGGCGCACCGGTTGAGGCGGCTGCCTTTCCTGGAGGCCAACCCCCTTTCCTTCTCATGGGAAAAAAAAACAAACGAGCCGAATCCACCCGAAAGTTATTAGCTGGGGAGTGTACGGGCCGATTAAATGGGATTATAGGTCTTCGAAGGGCTGAAGCTTGTTAGAGATATTTAATTTATGAAGATTCTATTATAACTCACTTCATACCAATCCAAGTGCTCATCACTTATAGAGGTGGAAATCAAGAATTTTCTATTGATGGGGAACAATTAATCCCTCTTGACCCCTTCAAACCTTTTCCTAACCGTTCATAAACCCAATATCTCCAACCAAACTTCGCTATCAGCAGGTCTGAAAATGTGTGATACTATTTATATGATAGGATATAAAAAGGCCACCTTAATTAGCATATAGATTGCATATTAGGTATACGCGATATAAAACTCCGCTCAATTTTATATTTCGGCTAAATCTACCGCATTTTGTTTATCCGATCTTGAATTTTACACCACATTTGCCGCCTAAACCATAGCCGCCAGAATATATATCCATTATATCGGATTATAATGCCGCGTTGACTCCAATGATTTGTTCCGGTCCAAACTGGCGAGGTGGATTGATGTTATAGAAAGTTGAAGTTACTTAGAGGAAAATGCAGCGGTCTGAATACTTCCTGCTTCACCGTCTTATGGCATATCATAGCGTCAATTGAGCGCGTTCTTGATGGCAAGGCCGATAGTTTCAAGTGAATAAGGCTTTTTAATAAAAGGCCCAGCGCCTAGTTGCTGCACCTGCTTGACCCGATCCGATTCAGAAAAGCCGCTGGCCACGATGGCTTTTTGACCCGGTTTAATTTCAAGAATCTTTTTGTATGTTTCCAGTCCGTCCATGTCGGCACTCATTATCATGTCCAACATTATCAGGTCAGCCGAGTGGGTCTTCAAATATTCCACAGCTTCCTCACCAGAGGAGACGGCCGTAGGCGCGTAGTTTAGCGTTTTTAAGACCGTGGTGGCGAACTGTCTTTGTTCCTTGATATCGTCTATGATCAGAATGGCTTGGCCGTCACCCTTGTAGTCATCAATCGGAATTGTTGGTGTTTCCTCTTTTTTTTCTGCAGTTGTCGCCGGAAAGTAGAGCGTGAATGTGGTGCCTTGATTGGGTCTGCTTTTTACTTCGATATGCCCATAATGGTCTTGCACGGTCCCCCATACAACGGCCATGCCAAGGCCCGTGCCGCTTCTTCCCATTATCTTCTTGGTGAAAAAGGGTTCGAAGATCCGGTTTAAGTCCTCTTGCGGGATTCCGCATCCCTGATCCGATATCTGAAAAACGACATGTTCGCCTTTGCGACCCTGTTCCATCTCTTTTTGGTTCGCGTTGAAATCCTGATTACAGGTGGAGATACAGATCGTTCCGCCCATGGGCTGCGCTTCGACCGCATTCGCGACCAGATTCATGATGGTTTTACGGATATGGATTGACGATCCTTCGAAATTATCCAATTTGCTGTCGAGGCGGACTTCAACCCTCACATTTTGGTGGTAGGAGATGAGCTTCTTGTACTCCGGTGAATTGAGATACTCTGAAATAATGTCATTCAAATTAATCGTATTTTTTACGCTGACCCCTCTTCGGGCCAAGGTCAACAAATCATCTACGATTTCAGCAGCCTGTTGCCCCGCTGTTCGGATTTCCTTGAGCGGCTCGCGTAAGGGGCTGTCCTCATCCAGTTTCCACAATAGCATTTCAGGATAACCGATGATGCCCGAAAGCACGTTGTTGAGATCGTGGGCCACACCCCCTGCCAGGGTACCAAGCGCTTCCATTTTCTGGGCTTGAACCAGCTCTCTTCGGAGCTTTTGTTCGGTGTTCATTAATTGAATCGTACGCATAATGAAGCGGATGCGTTCAACCAGAATGACCCAGTTGATGGGTTTGGTAATGAAATCGGTGGCGCCGGCCTTATATGCCCGGTTGATGGAGTCGATATCTTCCAGGCATGTTAGGATCAGGATCGGAATGTTTTTAAAACCAGCCAACCGGCGGATGGCCTCAGTAGCTGCAAAACCATCCATTTCTGGCATCATGACGTCCATCAGAATGATGTCAGGCCGCTGTTTTCCCAGCATTTTTATGGCCTGAACACCATTTTCGGCTTCAGACAATATAAAACCGGCTTCAGACAGGTTCTGGTGTAGCGCCGTTCTAACGATATCGTCATCGTCGACCACCAGTATGTGGGCCGGTGTTTGCTCTTTGGATACCATCTTAAAGACCTTTCATTCGATTTCATTACAGCTATCAAAAACTGTGCCTGGCAATTCACCACAGATAGCCTTTATCTTATTATCGGCTGATCTTCAGTTAAATAAAATCATTTCTTCCCACCGACTTACAGATTCATAGACAGATTCGGGTTTTTTATTTCTAAAACTGCTGGGATTTCGGCACCCGATCAAAATGACATTTTGCGGCACGCGTTTGCTCAAAAGCGTCAGCTCTCCAGATCGTCCGCTGTCTGAATCTATCTTCGCTTGAGCTCTCTGGCGTAATAAACAGTGTAATTGTAGTATGTTATGCCTTCCAAGGAAGCCATAAATCACCATTAGCACACAAATTGCATACATTTACCTAAACGCTGTCTTATTGAAGATCGTGTATGCAGAAAAACATAGCAATTTCAGATAATTAACATATTAATTGAGAAAAACAAGCAAGGGCTTTCCCATCTTAGGGAAAGTGTCGCCTTAAGCGATATTGATAAAAACACAAATGGATTGATCGATTCGACGACAGGCAAGGAGCATGAAAACATCATCGGCAAGAATATAACGAAACTTGGATCTATTAGAGCGTTTAAGTGTCCGTTGATTTGTGATCTTCGCGTTGAATCGGTGGTTGGCAACGAAAGGGAAGCGGGGAGCTATGGTTTGGATAGGAATTGTGAGTATCTTTTCCCTGATCAGCTTGCCA
>JAAUYK010128163.1_pt1 | contig 24882 bp, 26 predicted proteins | sample 7278021 | NCBI WGS metagenome assembly JAAUYK01 (sample SAMN14350223, study PRJNA611818) | marine sediment metagenome | isolation source: surface marine sediment (1.8m) | place: French Polynesia: Moorea | collected 2018-08
GGCGCACCCGGTACAGGGGCTATCTCGGTTACACGTAATACCTCCTGAACCTGCATTACATTGATGCCATATACTTCTTCATCCAGTTTGAAAGTGACCCATTGAATCAATTCGTCAGATTGACTGGCATTCAGGTCTGTGTTTGTTACTGTCATAGTTAAATCCTCTATCCCGGCCTCGTTCGTCAATTATTTGTCTAAAGTTCTGGTTATCACTGTTAATGCATGCACCATGCCAATTTAAATAGTTGACGCAGTTCCCAGATATCAATGCGACGCTGCATATAACAGGCCAAATGTTTTACGATGGCTGGCCAGAGAAAACGCAGCGCGTGATTATAAGTGACTGATATTAATGATGTATTTTCTTTTGCGGTACGCTGGAAGGCTGTGCCGGCACGTTTTTATCGGCGTGGAATGAGCATTTCGGGAATGATAAATAATGCCGCTGACTACGTTGGCAGCAAACTATTGTTACTTGGTTGTATTGCGATTGCGGTAATGCTTTTCCTCCTTGCTCTGGCATTATTTGCCACCTGGTTTGCCGTCCTGGTTTTCCTGATATCAATACCTATTCTATGCACGCTCGCCAAGGCATTCTTTTATCACCCGATCCATGTTTTGCTGGAAAGCGGGGACGACACCACGAATCTTGAGTATGTAAAGGAAGTGCAAGCTACCGGCAACAGCGAAATCACCATACACTCACAACCCGGATATGGTACGGATACCGAAACCTATGTTGTATTGGAACTCGTTAACAGTATGACTGTTAGTGACTGTCGAAATATTACGTCAATCCATGACAGGGATTGGCGTGATATTGAAGTACGTTATTTTCACCCTGTTAAAGGCCCGCATAAAATAAAGATCAGTTCAGCTTATGGCAAAGCTAATTCAAAAATACTGGAAATGACACCCGACTATTGCCGTGTTCTTTTTACTGAACCGATTCCACCAGAAGTCAGGATCGAGGTAGCGAAGCTGACACCAGTTAAGCGCCATGAGAGCTAGTTATAGATAGCGTCTTTACCGATTCAGTAATTCGATCAACATCAAGCAGCGGACATAACCTGGTAGCGATAATACCGCTGTATAGGCAATTATTTGCGCTGGAATTATTCCAGCGTATGTTACCGGCTGGAATAGTCTCTATAGCGCCTATTGTGTTACACGCAATGGCGTAGTCGGCTCCCTCTATCACAATGGCAAATTGAATAGTGTCTTCCTGATGATGATCGACACCAGCAGAGGTAATCTGATCATCATTATTCATGAGTGATAACAGATCGATGACCGGTATCGAACTACCCCGAACGGTGAGCATTCCTTTGATAGCCGCAGGAAGCAAAGGCAATCGTGTCAAACTCCTGGTCAGCTTTTCCAACGAAGCAATTTTCGTTGCCGGCATCATGAAGGATGTGTCATCTACAATAAAATGAAGACAGTCAAGATTGTTCGGTAAGTCCTGTTCATAGTTAGACTCGGCGTTTAACGAAGTATGTTGCGAAACTGTTTCATCAACTTCTATTTCGACCAGATCCATGGCCGTTATAGTCTGCTCTGCTTCACTCTGTTCCGCATCGACAGTTAACAGGCCCTCTATGTAAAGGCTCAGGTCTGTCTGAGCGTCGGTAACCGGTTTTTCCCTATATGCACTCATGCTATCTGACCGAATAGATGCTCAGCTGACTCAATCACCGGGGCTGGCACTGGCATTAATTGCGCAAGTAGTTCTCGGTATGCCTTTACCCCTCTGGTCGTTTTAAACAGGTATGACGCCGGTTTACCCCTGACGCTTGCTTCTCTAAACCTGGTGTCAATTGGTATATATCCATTCCAAAGCTGTTCGCGGTAGGTAAGCTGTAAATGCTCAAGGCTCTCCATCGCAGCCCGCGTGCGCCGGTCAAACATGGTAGGCACAACAATGAAGTCCAGTTTTTCATTTCTGGATATGTTGATCATTTGCAATGTATTCAGAATTCGCTCCAGTCCCTTTATCGCGAGAAATTCTGTTTGCACAGGAATAATCAGCTGTTCACAAGCTGCTAGCGCATTGATCATCAGGATGCCAAGTGTCGGCGGACAATCAATTAAAACGTGATCATAGTGGTTCGCATAAGGCTCAATAGCATCTTTGATGATAAGACCCATACCCCTGGACATACCAGCCTGTCTATCCAATGAAACCAACGATGTACTTGCAGGTAAGAGATCCAGATTCTCAATACCTGTTTTACATAACATGGCTGCTAATGGTGTACGTCTTTGCTGGATCTTTTTCTGGAACAACGAATAGACACTTTCTTCAAGTTCGTCTGGATTATAGGAGAAGTAGCTGGTTAGTGAGCCATGTGGATCCAGATCGATTAACAATACACGCTTACCCTGCTCTGTTAATAAGCCTGCCAGCGTTACCGTTGTTGTCGTTTTACCAACCCCACCCTTTTGGTTGGCAATGGTCCAGACTTTCATATATTCCCTCTCAATCCGACATAGGTTAGTCACATAAAGCGACAGAAAACTGGAATGTAAAAATGCAACAGTTATGCCATGTTGCGCGTCTTGCGGGACAACTAGTGGCCAAACTGGACAGGGTCAATGGCGGGACAAAGAGAGCCCGATTTCGTCAACTGACATTATCTTATCGGCAAGTTTTTCCTTTACAACAGCTTGTGGCATGCCATACACAACGCAGGATGCCTCGTCCTGGGCCCAGACAGTTGCGCCTTTTTCACGCAAGGCGCGCGATCCCTGGCAACCATCACTGCCCATACCGGTCAGCACAATCGCGAGCACGCGACCACTGTATTCCCTGGCTATAGAATCAAACGTAATGTCTACCGAGGGCTTGTAGGTTGTAACAGCGGGTTCGTCATTAACAATAATTCGATATTGGCGACCTTCACGCTTAACGCGCATTTGTCGTCCGCCCGGCGCAATGTATGCCTTACCCGGCATCAACATATCGCCGTCCGCAGCCTCTTTCACGTTGACCTTGCAAATCTTGTCCAGGCGATCGGCAAAGGCACCGGTAAAGCTGGAGGGCATATGCTGTGTCAATAATATAGGTAAAGGAAAATTAGCTGGTAGGCTCTTGAGTACCTTTTCAATCGCAATCGGCCCGCCGGTTGAGGCACCAATTGCAACGAGTTGATAGCCACTGCTGGTCGCTCTTGCAACCGATTTTATTGCCGGCGGAACAGCTATGTCGCGTGATAAGCGTGAACCACTTTTCTTTGCCAGCGATACAATTCTTTCACATAATTTTTTTACTGCTTCCGATCTTTCCTGCGCAATTTCTTCAAACTTTTTTGGTAAAAAGTCGGAGGCGCCAGCATCCAGTGCTTCAAATGTTGCAGTTGCGCCTTCATGGGTTAGTGAGGAAAACATCAGTATTGGAACTTGTTTGTCTTTAGCACGAATCTGACGTACAGCTTCTATGCCGTTCATACGCGGCATTTCTATGTCCATGGTGATCAGATCGGGTTTCAACTGCGCAAATTTGGTCAATGCTTCCTGACCATCGACAGCCTGGCCAATCACTTCAAGATCAGGGTGTGAAGATAAAAACTCGGTTATTCGACGACGAAAAAAACTTGAGTCATCAACCACAAGCACCTTTATCATAATGAGGAGTTCCTTTCCCTGGCAGTTAAAAGTTACTTGCGCGACCCTGAATGAGATCTGGCAAGTCTACGATTAGTGCAATTTTTCCATTACCAGTAATAGTTGCACCGGCCAAACCGCGCGTGCCCTGCAACATGGCCCCTAGAGGTTTTATAACAACTTCTTCGCGACCTAGCAGCTTATCAACCAGTAATCCAACATGACTGGTTCCAATTGATACGATGACTACATGAGCAGCGCTGCCTTCATAATGATTACCGGAATTATTTAACAAGCCGTTAAGGTAAAACAATGGTATGGGTTTACCTCTGACAATCATAACCGGTTTACCGTCTACTTTATTTATGCGGTTATCATCAAGCTCAATGATCTCGTTTACATTCACCAGAGGTAGCGCAAAGGTCTGCTCGGCATCACCAAGTCTCACCATTAACGTTGGCATAATCGCAAGCGTCAAAGGCAGCTTAATCGACATTGTTGTACCCTTGCCTTTCGCAGAGTCGATATCAATCATGCCGTTTAACTGGTTAATGCGTGTTTTCACAACATCCATGCCAACGCCACGACCGGAAATATCCGAGATTTGTTCCTTCGTAGAAAAACCGGGAAGAAAGATCAGGTTATATACTTCCTTGTCGCTCAAACGTGATATCGCTTCTTCATCCATCAAGCCTTTTTTTACTACGTTCTTACGCAACACACTGGCATCAATACCGGCACCGTCGTCCTGTATAGTTAACAGGATGTGATCGCCCTCTTGCTCTGCCGATAATACAACCGTGCCCTGTCTGGGCTTACCCGCTGCTTCTCTAACATCGGGCATCTCGATGCCATGGTCGACAGAATTGCGTACAAGATGCACAAGTGGATCTGAAAGCGCTTCAACCAGGTTTTTGTCAAGGTCTGTATCTTCACCAATCATTTCCAGCGCTACTTCCTTATTCATACTGCGCGCCAGGTCGCGGACTACGCGCGGAAAACGACCAAACACTTTCTTGATTGGTTGCATTCGCGTTTTCATGACATAAGTTTGTAAGTCTGCCGTCACGACATCCAGGTTACTCACTGTTTTACTCATTTCATCATGTCCAATCTCTGCTTCCAGATTAGACAGTCTGTTCCTGACCAATACGAGTTCACCAACCATGTTCATGATGCGGTCAAGCGTAGAGGTTTCAACACGTACAGTTGTCTCCGCTTGCGGTGCCTGTGTTTTTGGTGCTGATTTTTCTTTCGGTTTTGATGCCTGCGTTTTCTCAGCCGGCTTCAATTCCACAACCTTATCATCAGCAGGTTGCTCGGATGTCTTTTGTTCCTGTTGCGCGACCGGTTCTTTTCCCTTGAATGCGCCTGCCTGTTTTTCCTGCAGTTCGTCAAGTAATGCCTCAAACTCATCATCTGTAATATCATCACTTGCTGCATTATTTGCAGCGCTGGCTTCCTTATTGTCCGACGTTGGAGTAACAGCTGCTGACTCCTGGTCTTCTGTGGGCAAGCCACCGTGGCTACCTTTGCCATGTAACTCATCCAGCAGCGCCTCGAATTCATCCTCCGTAATTTCATCGATACTGCCCGCTTTAGAATCTGCATTGGCCGTAGCTGTTGTGTCAGATATATCTTGATTAGATTCTTCATTGGCTACAGCTTCGGTTGGCGTAACCTCTGCTTCCGTCTCGTTGACTACGTTTTCATCCTGCGCAGAAGCATCATCACCTGCAGGAACTGAATAAGTATTCAATCTGGAAATCAAACCTGAATCGGCTGGTATTGGATCTTCACCACTCTTGATTTGCTCAAACATGCCATTAACGACATCAAGTACTTCAAGGACAACATCCATCAGTTCTGCATCGACAGAACGTTGCCCCTGGCGTAAAACGTCAAAAACATTCTCAGCCGTGTGGCAAACATCAACCAATGGTTCAATGCTTAAAAAACCAGCGCCACCTTTTATCGTGTGAAAACTCCTGAAGACCGCGTTGAGTAAATCGGTATCTTCCGGGTTGGATTCAAGCTCGACTGTTTGTTCGTTTAACAGTTCCAGGATTTCACCTGCCTCGAGCAGGAAGTCCTGCATGATTTCATCATTTAAATCTATAGCCATAGTACGTCCTTATTTACGTGCTCCCTTGACCAACAATCAAAATCCCAGACTGGATAGCAGGTCGTCGACCTCATCCTGTCCTGACATGACGTCCGGATTATCCTCCGCATGGATTTGTGGCCCTTCAGCGCTGATATCATGCTTTTTCTCAACCAGTTCCTGTGCACGACTGGTACGTTTAATTACACCCACCAGGCTTTCTTCCACATCCTGAACCAGCGTAATAACCTGTCGAATAATTTGCCCGGTCAGATCCTGGAAGTCCTGCGCCATCATGATGTCGGACAGACGCGTGTTTAGCAGTTGAGCATCTTCGTCTACTACCGCGAGGAATGCCTCAATTTGCTTGCTCATCTCCTTAAACTCACTAACGTCCATTTCTCGGCGAGTAAATCTGCTCCAGTCCTCATGCATTTTCTTACCATTAGCTGCAAGTTCTGTCGCAATAGGTAAGGCTTCTTCAACGGCATTGAGTGTTTTATGCGCTGACTGCTCAGTTTTCTCAATAACAAAATTCAGACGTTCTCGCGCATCAGGAATCCTTGATTCCGCGATTTCAGAAATGCGTGAATCATCCCTGAAGCTATGCATGGCATCATGCAATTGCCGGGTAAGTTTTCCTATCTCCTGGAACAACTTTGATTCGTGTTGCTCAACAAGAGTACCAATTAATCTATCTGATTCGGATACATCACCTTTCTCAAGACTTTCTACAAGCGACCTTGCCAGGGAAAGTCGCATGTCGACTGGTTGTTGTAATTCTGCTGTATCAGTCATGTAACTTCCCCCGTTATGCAGCTTCAATTCGTTCAAATATCTTGTCGATTTTTTCCTTTAGTGTTGCTGCAGTGAATGGTTTGACGACATAGCCGTTAACACCCGCCTGGGCCGCTTCAACAATTTGATCACGTTTCGATTCTGCTGTAACCATCAACACCGGCATTGATGCCAGGTTTGGATCGGAACGAACCGCTTTGAGTAAATCAATGCCCTGCATACCGGGCATGTTCCAATCGGTTACAAGAAAGTCGAACTTGCCTGTTTGAAGCATTGGTAGCGCAGTAGTGCCATCATCGGCTTCGCTGGTATTTGTATAACCAAGGTCACGCAACAGGTTCTTGATAATTCTCCTCATCGTAGAAAAATCATCCACGATCAGAATATTCATGTTCTTATCCACAATATGCCTCCAGCTTTACATTCCTTAATAGTTGTTACGCGTTTTTTCTTGCCTAAATATCGTCGTCTTCTATATCCATCAGACGTTGAATTTCCGCCTTTATCCTGATCATTGCCTGCGAATGAATCTGACAAACTCTTGATTCACTTACTCCCAGTACTTCGCCAGTCTCACGCAGGTTCAATTCTTCATCATAGTAAAGTGACATCACCAATCGTTCTCTTTCCGGCAAGCCGGAAATCACTCTTGCAAGCACTTCTTTCAGGTTTTGCGCTTCCAGGCTCTCGTAAGGACCTGCGATCGCTGAACCGGAACCCTCGGCAATTTCTGCATCCTTGCTCAGGATGTTTTCAAAACTCACAATCTGGTGACTGCTCGCATCCTGTAATACTTGATGATACTCATCCAGTTCCATTCCCAATCGTTCGGCTACTTCTGTGTCGCGCGCATCACGTCCCTGCTCCGCTTCAATCTCGCGCATGGCCGCGGTAATTTCCCTTACCTTTCTATGCAACGATCTGGGCGTCCAGTCACCTTTGCGTATCTCGTCCAGCATGGAGCCGCGTATACGTATACCGGCATAGGTTTCGAAACTCGCACCTTGCGAGGCATCGTAATTCTTTGCTGCCTCCAGTAAGCCGATCATGCCCGACTGGATCAGGTCTTCTACCTGCACACATGCTGGCAAGCGACTGATCAAATGATAGGCAATCCTTTTAACCAGTGACGCGTGCTCATGTACCAGCTGATCCTGGGATAACTTGCTGACATCACTTCCCTGTTTATAAGCTGCGACGACACTATTCATGATACCGCCCTCGTAGCCTGTGGCGTTTGAGAACCCAGCATTTGTTCAGCAAAAAAAGTCAGCCTTCCAGTTGATTTAACAGCCTTCTTGTTGGTATCGGCCTCGAATGCCATTTTCTTGAATGTTTTTGTCGCTTTTGCATGCGGGTAGGCAAGAAAAAAGGCCTGGCGTTTCCTGGCGGCCTGCTGGATGCAGGTGTCTTCAGGAATAATTGCATTTAGTTTTAACACCACATCCAGGTATTTATCGGTAACATCACAGAGTCTCTCAAACAAAAGGCACCCCTCTGCCTCTGTCTTCACCTTGTTAATAACGATGCTGAAACGCGTTAAACGGTGTTCTTTATTTAGCGTTTTTATAAGGGCATATGCATCGGCAATCGAAGCCGGGTCGTTACAAACGACAACCAGTATTTCCTGTGCCGCACTACAAAAACGGACCACGCTGTCTGCGATACCTGCCGCTGTATCTACAACAAGGAAATCAGTATCACTGACAATTTCATCAAACGCATGAATCAAACCAACATGCTGGGCAGGATTCAACTGGCTCATCATCTTGATACCTGACGCCGCCGGAATAATTCTGACACCTCCAGGCCCCTGGACCAGGATATCCCGCAGTGAACAGTCGCCCTCTATCACATGTGACAGGTTGCGCAGTGGTTTCAGGTTAAGTAACACATCAATATTGGCAAGACCGAGATCTGCATCCATCAACGTTACTGCCTTATCTCTTGCAGCTAAAGCCATAGCCAGGTTGATGGCAACATTGGTTTTGCCAACCCCGCCTTTGCCACTGGCGACCGCAAGTACCTGCGTCATATTTCTTTGTTCTGAGTACATAATGCTCCCTCAGTGTCTCATTCCATGTTGAAATTCATACTGGCCAAAGGCCTGTTCCAGATGTTCCTCATCAACAGCAAGCTGATTCTGCCTTGCGCGACTAACCACGCGTGAAACCAGCTCATCTGCCCTGGGTTTGTGCACGTCTTCCGGCACACGTTGACCGTCACAAACTGCAGCTATAGGTAGCGCCTTATCTATCGATGCCGACAGCAAGCCACCAAGTGAAGCGGCTTCGTCAAGTTTGGTTGGTATGCAGCAATTAAGCGCAACGTTGCGATAGCTTTCAATCAGTCGAGACAGGGAGTTATAACCTTCGGTTGCAGGCAGGATCAGGCAATTTGATGTTTCTCCCATGCCCGTACGCAACATATCCATCTGCGCTTCGAACTTCTCATCGCGCTGACTAAGCCCGGCAGTATCGACCAATACCAGTTTTTCATTTGCAGCTTCATCAAACAGGCTCAGGTATTCCTCGCGGGTCGTTACTGATCGCAAAGGTATTCCAAGAATACGTGCATAGCCTCGCAGCTGTTCGCGTCCGCCAACACGGTAAACGTCTGTTGTTGCCAGAAGCACATCGCTCGGGCTGTATTCAAGTGCATAGCGCGTGGCCAGTTTGGCAATGGTCGTTGTTTTGCCGGAACCAGATGACCCTATGAACTGCACGACTTTGCCACGTGCCAGAATTTTGTCTTCATACAGTGGAATCTGGTAAGAGAGTAGTGCCAGCGCTGTGCGTCGCGCCTGTTCAAATTGATAATGCTCAGGTATTTCTCTAACCATTCTGCGTGCCAGCGCCGGTGACAAATCCATATTGATCAAGTGACGAATCAGGTTGGCCCAAAGTGGATGCTGTCGTCCTATATCACCCCAGGCCAGGCCGGACATCTGATGTTCGAGCATGGTTCGCAAAGACTGTATTTCGTCACGCATCTGATCGATGGTAGATTCATTTGTCCATATATCACTTAGTGTTTCCGATTTACGCGTCGCAGGCATTTCCTGCGCAGCCTCGATAAGTTGTTGCGGTTCTTTTTTGGCTGTTTTTTCCTGCTGCTTTGCTTCAGTATTCAGGCGATTGTAAGCAGCCTCGTCATAATCCTCTGCGGCAATAAGTTCTACACCACCCAGCACCTTGCGATTGGAAAGAATAACCACGTCGGGCCCGTGTTCCTGCTTGGCCATCTCAAGGGCCTGTCGCATATTTGACGCAAAGTATTTTTTAATTTTCATAATTCCTACCTGATAAATGCCTATGCGGTTGCTCCAACGCTATTAACAATGCGTATTTCCTTGTTATCTGGTACTTCACTGAATCCAAGGATGTGTAGTCTGGGCACGCTATTTCTGACCAGTTTCACCATTAATTCCCTAAGTCCATCAGCTACAAGTAATATTGCCGGTTCACCGGCGACCTCCTGCTTATCCGTCGCCTCACGCAGGGTTTGAATCATGCGCTGGGCAAGGTTAGGTTCTATGGCACCGCTTCCTTCATTCATAGCCTGTAGTGTCTGCTGCAATAACTGTTCCAATGCCATATCAAGTGTAATCACCGGTAACTCGTTTTCACCGCCACCGATGCGCTCGACGATAAAGCGTCCCAGCGCGACCCTGACGGCCGCGGTGAGTTCATCGGGATTCTGCGTGATACGCGCGTGTTCAATAATGGTTTCGATAATCGTGCGTGTATCTCGAACGGGGATGTTTTCCTTTAACAGGCTTTGCATGACTTTGAGAAATACACCAACAGGCACGATTGCAGGGACGATATCCTCGATCACTTTCGGCGATTGTTCGTTGTAACGGTCAAGTAACGACTGCACTTCCCGATGACCAATTAATTCATGCGCATGATCTTGCAGTATTTGGCTCATGTGCGTGGCAATAACCGTGCTTGGATCCACAACGGTGTAGCCATAAGTCTGGGCCTGGTCTCTTTGCGATGGGTCAATCCAGGTGGCCTCCAGTCCAAAGACCGGATCGGTCGACTTATTACCTGGTAGTACACCAAATACCTGGCCAGGATTAATCGCGAGTTCTGAGTCAACCTGTACAGTAGAACGCGCGACGGTAGCGTCCTTTACCACGATACGATAACTATTCGGTTCCAGGTCAAGGTTATCCCGGATGTGTACCGGTGGAAGCAGGAAACCCAGTTCCTGAGTCAATTTCTTCCTGACTCCTTTGACCCGTGACAACAATTGACCGCCCTGGCGACGATCCACCATCGGTATCAAGCGGTAACCCACCTCAAGACCGATCTGGTCAATACTCTCGACGTCATCCCAGCTAAGTTCGCGCTCTTCATCCGGTCTTTCAATTGGCTCTGGTTCCTCAACTGCCTGTTCTTCAAGATCCTGGGCTTGCGGTTTGCCTCGGTTTAATTCCATGTAATAAGCAAGTCCGCCTGAGGCAGCGGCAAGTGAAAGAAACGCAACGTTCGGCATACCGGGGACGATGCCAATTAAACCAAGTACTCCCGCAGTGACGTAAAGTGTTTTAGGGCTTTGAAACAGCTGGAACAGAATCTGCTGTCCCATATCGGCCGACGTCGAGACGCGTGTGACCATGATCGCTGCCGCGGTTGAAAGCAATAAAGAAGGAATCTGCGCAACCAGTCCGTCACCAATCGTTAATAGTGTATAGACACGTGCCGCATCACCCATTGCCATGTCATGTTGCATGACCCCGATGGCAAGACCGCCAAGGATATTAATAAACAGGATCAGTATCCCGGCAATGGCGTCGCCTTTAACAAACTTGCTGGCACCATCCATGGCACCGTAAAAATCAGATTCCTGTGCTACCTCTGCACGGCGAAGCTTTGCCTCATCCTGATCAATGAGGCCGGCATTCAAATCCGCATCAATGGCCATTTGTTTTCCCGGCATGGCATCGAGGGTGAAGCGTGCTGTTACTTCCGAGATACGACCAGCACCCTTGGTCACCACTACAAAATTGATAACAACAAGGATGGCAAACACGACAAAACCAACGGTGTAATTGCCGCCAACAACGAAATCACCGAAAGATTCAATAACCTTGCCGGCCGCGTCGGAACCACTGTGACCATTAAGTAATACGACGCGTGTGGAGGCCACATTCAAACTGAGTCTTAACAGAGTGGCAATCAACAGTACGGTTGGAAAAACGGCAAAATCCAGTGGTCTACCGCTGTAAATCACGGCAAGCAAAACAATCAGCGACAATGCGATATTAAATGTAAAGGTAATATCGAGTACAAATGGGGCCAGCGGGATCACCATCATCGCCAGGATCGCCATTAACAGGAACGGCGCGCCCAGACCCATTCGGTTCATATCAGACAGATTAAGTGATGCAACTCCTGCAGCCACTATTGTTGTACCTCAAAATATAAGTAATCAGTCATGCTTAAATTCTTCCGGGATTGGAAAATCTACAGGCGCCTTCGGTTTTTTATTTTCGCTACCTACGTAGTCACGTAATTGAAAGACATAGGCGAGTACCTGTGCCACAGCCAGGTATAAACCGGCAGGAACATCCTGGTTTAACCTGGTATTAAAGTAGATCGCCCTTGCCAACATAGGCGCGGGGAAAATCATGACATTGTGTTCCGTAGCAATATCCCTGATACGTGCTGCAACCAGGTCGGTCCCTTTCGCTACAACTTTCGGCGCATCCATGCTGTCCGGTTTATAACTCAATGCAACGGCATAGTGTGTAGGGTTGGTGATGACCACATCAGCATTAGGGATAGCTTCCATCATGCGTCGGTTCGCCATTTCCATTTGCATCTGCCTGATGTGCTGCTTAACCTCGGGCTTACCCTCGGTTTCCTTCATTTCATCCTTGACCTGTTGTTTGGTCATGCGTATCTGTTTGCTATGTTCAAAAATCTGGAACGGCACATCGATGAAAGCGATTAACACTGTTGCAAGACAGACGATGAGAAAACTGGAAATGATCAAATTACTTGCCTGAACCAGGCCAGGTTCGAGACCATCAATACCAACGCGCATCAGTTCACCTAGCTTAAACCAAAGTACGCCAATGGCTATCGCGGTAACCAATAAAAACTTGGCCGCTGTCTTGAAAAATTCCATTACTGTTTTCATCCCGAATAAGCGCTTGATACCACTTATCGGGTTTAATTTGTCGGGTTTAAACGCCAGTGCCTCGGGGCTGAATAGCCAACCGCCTACCAGCATTGGTGCCAAAAAAGCGACCATGATGAAAACCAGTAACAATGGGGCAAAGTCCAGCAGGATGTCGTAACCTGAAGTCAATAATGCGTTAATCAGGAAGTGCTCATTGAAGATGTTGTTTCGATGTATAGCGAAATTGCTGGACATCAGTGTCTGCAATGATTGAGACAGGTCTTTACCCATTAAAATAAAGGCAAACGCGCTTGTCATCATGAGAAACATCGTGGTTAATTCACGCGAGCGTGATACCTGCCCCTTCTTACGCGCCTCCTCGCGGCGCCTCGGCGTCGCCTCTTCTGTGCGTTCTTGACTGGTATCGTTCTCAGCCATTATTGACTCACCAGTTTCAACATCATGAAATTGCCATCTTCAAACATCTGAATCATGTGCGGAACAAATGTGTTCAAACTAAAGAAAATAATCATGACGCCAAGTATGATCATGATTGGAAATCCCACGGCAAAAATATTTAGCTGTGGCGCTGAGCGTGTCATCACGCCAAAAGAAAGATTGACGATGAGTAACGAAACAATGGCCGGTAAAGCAATAATAACAGCAACGCTTATAATCTGACCGGTCCAGTTTATAAACTCCCAGATTCCGTTCGTGCTGATGCCATTAACGCCGACGGGTAAAGTCGTAAAGCTATCTGCCAGTACTTTTATCATTACTAAGTGACCGTCGACAGCCAGGAATAACAGCGTTGCCAGTAACAGATAAAACTGACCAATTATTGGTACGTTGTTTCCGTTCATTGGATCAACCATGTTGGCCAACATCAAACCCATTAGCTGGCCGATGGCCTGGCCTGCGAGTTCCAACGCAACAAATACCACGCGTAAACAGAGGCCCATGGCGATACCCGTCATTACCTGTTGCACCGAGATGAGCACACCCTCTCCCGAGATTGGCTCTACATCTGGCAATGTGGGTAATAATGGATAAATCACCATCGTAATAGCCAACGCCATGATCAATCGCGCTCGGACCGGAACAGTACGTGTACCAACGATTGGTGCTGTCATTAATAAACCTGCGACACGAAAGAATGGCCAGAGCCAGCCCTGTACCAGTTGCATCATTTCCAGCGTAGTCACGGTAAACATCGTTATTCATTAACCTATAAGCTGCGGAATATCCTCGAACAGTCTTAACGTGTACTCTGTAACAAGACTTAGCATCCATGGGCCAGCAATCACCATGACCAGCAGAGTGATTAGCAGTTTCGGTATGAAACTCAATGTCATTTCATTAATCTGTGTCGCAGCCTGGAACATACTGATAAGCACACCGACGATTAGCGCTGGCACGAGCAAAACCAGTAACAGGATCGTCAGGTAATAGAGTGATTCCTGGCCAATCTGAATGATAGTCTCTGGTGTCATTCAACTCTCTCAGGCAAAGTAAAAGCTGCCAGCCAATGTGCCCATGATCAGCGCCCAGCCATCGACAAGTACAAATAGCATTAACTTAAACGGGAAAGAGATGATCAATGGAGACAGCATCATCATACCCATGGACATCAGTACACTTGCCACCACAAGGTCAATGATCAGGAAAGGAATGAATATAAGAAACCCAATCTGGAAAGCGGTTTTCAGTTCACTGGTAACGAAGGCAGGTACAATTAACGTAAAGGGAATGTCATCCATCGTTGCTATATCCGCATTGCCGGATATGTTGGCAAACAATTCGATATCGGTTTCACGCGTTTGCGCCAGCATAAACTCACGTATTGGTACAGCAGCGTTATTAATGGCTTCGTCTGCTGTCATTGACTCATCCATGTATGGTTTTACCGAGCCCTGGTAAATCTGATCAATCACAGGCGTCATGATGAAAAAGCTTAGAAACAGGGCCAAACCAATAAGTATCTGACTGCTTGGTGTCTGCGCTGTACCAAGTGCCTGGCGTAATATCGCGAGAACAATAATAATTCGGGTAAATGACGTCATCATCAGCACTGCTGCCGGTAATAACGTCAGCACTGTCATCAGAAAGAAAATCTTGATACTTAATGTATAAGTCTGACCACCATCCTGATTGTCGACGACAGTGAGCAAGTCCAGGCCAGGCTGGGCATACGCAAAGCCTGGTAATAAAAGTAATATCAATAAGAGTAAACGCGATGCCTTCACTGCGAATTCTCCGCTGCAGCCTGCATCAGTTCATATGAAGGCTCACCGGAAGCAGCATCTTCAATGTTGCTATAAAGTGTGTCTATCTTGGTAATGTTTCCCGGTGTAATAGCGAGTAATAACTGTTTTCCACGCAGCTCTACCAGCACCAGCCTTTCCTTGTTACTTATATGAAGGCCATCAACAATCTTCATCTGTCCCTTGGCCAGCATAGGGCCATTACCAAAACGCTTGAACAAATAGGTGCTTACAAGAAAAAGACCAATAACAAAAAGTAAGCCGAGAATGACCTTGATATATGCAGTAACCGTCACAACCTCACCGGCGCCAGACAGTGGCTCTGCTGCAGCAACCGTGAAGCTTGTCAGTAACGACAGTGGCAGCATTGAAACAGACGCTAGTGCCTTCATATTGGATAGCGACGTGATCACTGTAATTTCTTAACGCGTTCTTGTGCACTGACAATATCAGTCAATCGGATACCGTATTTCTCGTTGACAACAACAACCTCTCCATGCGCCACCAACGTATCATTGACAAGTACATCCAGAGGCTCACCTGCTAAACGTTCAAGTTCTACCACCGAGCCTTGATTTAATTGCAGCAAGTTCTTGATGCTAATCCTTGTAGTACCGATACGGACAGAGAGCGTTACCGGTATATCAAGGATTGATTCCAGGCTGGCATCGGTTGCACCTACCCCGGCTTCAGGTTGAAGATTTTGCAGTGGCGCGTTTTCTACCTGCTCAACAGCTTCACCACCCTCTGCTTCTGCCTGCTCTGACATGGCTTCTGCCCACTCATCGCTCACTGCTTCCTGTTCTACACTACCTGTTTCTTCAGTCATTACTTTGCTCCTTTATAAAGCTCATGGCAGTTGAGTTACTGTTATGTCTAATCATCTCGACTACCTTTAGCGCACGGTTTCCCCGTGATTGCCCATACTGTCCGCGAAATACGGGGATACCATCGACATCAGCTACTATCGACTCGGGAAAATCTATGGGAATTACATCACCAGCCTTGAGTTGCTTTAACTCACGCAACGAGATGTCTGTTTCAGTTAGCGTGCTGGAAATCTCCAGGTTGGCTTTCTTTATTTCCTCGCGCAGGGAATTAATCCAGCGCTGGTCGTAATCCGAACTGTCACTTTGAACACCTGCATCAAGTTGCTCACGGAGAGGCTCTATCATTGTGTAAGGTAAAGTCAGGTGTAAATCGCCACCACCATTGTCGAGTTCTACGTGTATTGTTGAAACAACCACAACCTCACTTGGTGTAACAATATTGGCAAAATGCGGGTTTACTTCTGAACCGTTGTGCTCAAAAGTTAAATCAAGGATAGGCGCCCATGCTTCTTTCAGATCTTCGAAAATTTTGTACAGGATTGTTGTTACCACCTGCATTTCGGTATTGGTAAAATCGCGTCCTTCGATTTTGGTATGAAAACGCCCATCGCCACCAAAAAATGCATCAACAATCGAATAAACCAGCTTGGGATTCATGACAAATAGAGCTGTGCCACGTAATGGACGAATTTTTACCAGGTTCAGATTAGATGGCATAAACAAGCTATGGATATATTCACCGAACTTGGTCATCTGCACGCCATCTACTGAAATTGATGGCGAACGACGCAGGAAATTAAACAGTGTTATTCGAAAATTTCTCGCAAACCTTTCATTAATCATTTCCAGTGTTGGCATGCGACCGCGAACAATACGGTCCTGACTGGAAAAGTCATAAAGTTTTGCAGTGCCATCATCAACGAGCTCTTCACCCTCTGTATCGACATCACCACTATCGACACCTGTTAAGAGTGCATCGATTTCGTCTTGAGAAAGTATGTCTTCTGCCATGATCTACCTAACTTCCCTGTTTTATTGCATGACAAAACTGGTAAAGAAAACGTCTTCAATGCCTTCTTGACCAGTTTCTGTTTCCAGAATTTTCTGGATTTCCTTGAGCACCTGTTTACGTAAGCCAGCTTTTCCTTCCATGGTATTCAATTCATCATAGGTTTTACTGCTGAGTAACAACACCAGGTTATTGCGAACCTGGGGCAGGTGTTTGGTTATGTCTTCTTTTACTTTGGAATCACGAGTTAAGCCTTCAATACTGACTTGTAGAAATCTGGCTCTGTTGGTTCCGGCAAAGTTAACAATAAACGGCGGATCAAGTGAGAAATAATAAGCCTCACCTAACGTCTCAGAGGTATCTTCGGAATCGCTGCTATCATTCGCAACTGTAGCATTTGCATCAACAGCTGCTTCAGCATCGCCCTTTCCCAACATGAAATAGGCACCGCCACCGGCGCCGCCCAATAAAACAACCGCAACAGCAATAATCAACAGTAGCGGCTTTTTCTTCTTCGCTTGTTGTTCCTCGGCTGCGCCTTCTAATTCTTCCTCTTCAGCCATCTCTTTATCTCCGTGGTTAATAACAAATACACTGATTCAATCTAGGTTTAGCAAGCACTATGCCATCAGTATTTATTTAATGTTTTCAATGAGTTATTTTTTAGTGGCCGTTTGCATGTCAATCCTTTGACAGGTAACGAAAATTGACACCCGGTAGTTTTGCAGAGTTGCAAAACGCTTATACGTGGAGGATTGGCTGTACCAGGAAGGGACTAGACGTAGTGGTCAACAAGACCTGCGTCGATAACATAAGCTGTCATATCCGCGTCGTGATGTTCCTGTGTGACATCTGCATCGTCATCACTGGAAAATACGTTCATTGCTAATGGCCCATCAGTTTGCTGATCACGCTGCTGGGATGACTGCTGCGATACGTTGGCATCTGCTAATTGCAAACCGCTTTGTGCAAACATTTCTTTTAGTCGAGGGAAGGCTTCTTCAATAGCTTCCCTGACCGCGGCGTGATTAGAGACAAAATGCACGCTTGCCTGGTCATGGTTCAGGTTCACCTTTACCTCAATGGGCCCTAGCTCTGGTGGATTGAGGATAATACTGGCGGCCTGTACCTTGTTATTGACCATAAACATCAGGCGCTCACCAACGGCCTGGCCCCATTGTGCCTGACCAACTGGCGTTTCTACCCTTGGTAACTGTACCAGTGCCTGCTGAGACGAAGTCGTTTGAACTGCATTAGAGGAATAAACGTTGGATACCGGGTTTAGTTTATCTACAGCAGTTAGCTGATCCAGCACCTTACCCTGTTGCACATCACGTAATAGTGAATCGCCTTTCAGCATTTGTTCTGCATCACTGGTAACCATTTTTAGCATTGATAATTGCCGCAATAAATCATTATCAATTGAATTTTGATCGAGTGATTCTTTTTGCAAGTTTATTTGTTCAAGCGCCTGGCGAGGTAATTGTTGCTCAAATTTAGATAATAATTTGTCAGTTAAGTCGCGATCGCCTGCAGCGGCTATTTGATCGTTATTCGAAGCTGCTTTACTGAGTAATTGTTCCGTGTTTTCGCTTGCAAACATTCCCGGTAGCAATGCTGAATTTGTTTGCTGTAATGCCTGACTCATAAAATCGACAATGGGTGCAGGTAAAGCCAGTACTTCCTCAGGCGATATCTCCAGCATTTCAGCCAGTTGCTGAATCATATCCGGATTGAATTCAACGTTATCAGCAGGCAAATCCTTGCCGCCAGTTGCCGCCAATTGTTGCCATAACGTGGCAAACTCTGACGTGAATGAGTTATCAGCAGCAGTCAGGTCATTTCCAGGCGCAATACTATCTAAACCATTGTTATTAAATAGCTTATTTCCAGTTATCGCACCACTTGTCAGAAATGAATTCACGTATATTTCCCTGTTGAATTAGCTTGTACAGGGACTGAATTGCAATGGCTGTGCCAGATTTCAGGAACGGGTAGCTCGATTAGTAGCAAGTTCATCAAGCGCATGCTGACTGCGTAAATCCTGCAACATTTGCTCAGCCGTAGCGCAACGCTCATAGATGTTCTGCATGGTATCCAGCTGCTGCTTTTGCTGGATCCAGTTTTGTCTTTCCTGTTCATTCATTTGTTCCTGGGCATGAAGTTGCTGCTGCAACATTTTGATACCCTGATCCAGTTGCAAAATGAATGCCTGTTGATCGCGCATTGTCTGTATCGATAGTTTGGTTTGTACTCTGGAAAATAATTGGCAATATTCTGCCTTGTAGTCGAGTAATTGCTGAACACGCTGTCTGATATTCTGTAACGTGAGCTGACTGTTAGCGAAACTCCTGGCCGCATTTCGCTCACCGTGGTTTCTTAATTTAACTATCGTTTGCAAACGACGCGAACGTGTCACGGTTGAGGCTGCTCCAACTGCGGTTCAGGCTGACTGGACTGGCAACTTTCTACCAACTGGGCCAGTTGCGTCAGCGATTGCTGGTAAGACACTTTCTCATTCATATCCTGTGTTACAAAGTTCTGGAATTCACCTTGTAATTGTATTGCTAGATCAAGCTGAGGATCGGTGCCAGGTTGATATGCGCCGACACTGATAAGGTCCTTATTCTGGTTGTAAATTGAATTTAACTGGCGCAAAGCCAGGGTTTGTTGCTGATGCGTATTATTGGTAATCATGTTCATTGCTCGACTAATAGATAATTCGATATTAATCGCCGGATAAATCCCTGATTCTGCAATCTTCTTTGATAAAACAATATGACCATCAAGAATAGCCCTTGCTGAGTCTGCAATAGGGTCGTTGTCGGCATCCACCTCTGTCAGAACGGTATAGATAGCCGTTATAGAACCTCCGTTTTCAGGTCCATTGCCTGCGCGTTCCACAATTTGTGGTAAACGCGTAAATACCGATGGTGGGTAACCACGCGTAGCAGGCGGTTCACCAATAGTCAGCGCAATTTCTCGTTGTGCCTGGGCAAATCGTGTTAAAGAATCCATTAATAACAAGACGTGCTTGCCTTGATCACGAAAATACTCAGCAACACTGGTAGCCAGCAAAGCACCATGTAGTCTCATCAGGGGCGGATCATCGGCCGGGCTCGCAATCACAACGGAACGTTTTAACCCGGCTTCACCAAGACTGTGTTCAATAAACTCTTTAACTTCTCGACCACGCTCACCAATCAAACCAACAACGATAACGTCGGCTTCTGTAAATCGAGCCATCATTCCAAGTAATACACTTTTTCCCACACCACTGCTTGCAAACAACCCCATGCGTTGTCCGCGACCGATTGTAAAAAAACTGTTGATAGTACGAATACCAACATCCAACGGTTTGGAGATCTTTGCACGTTGCAGCGGATTAATAGGCCTGCCGGTTAACGGAACCTTGTCTTTAGACTTGATTGCAGGCTTACCATCAAGAGGTTTTCCCGCACCATTAAAAATACGCCCGAGCATTTCAGGGCCGACTGGAATATCACCTGTTTTTCCGGTTGGAATGACACGCGCATTTGGCGATAGACCTTGTGGTATCCCCGTTGGCATCAGGAAAAGATTGTCACCGGAAAAACCAACGACTTCAGCATCAATATAGGAATCGGCGGAGCTTTTTACTCGACAATAATCACCGATTGCAGCGCGACAACCAGCAGCTTCAAGCGTTAGGCCAACCATTCTGGTCAACTGTCCTTGAACCTGTAGAGTTGCAGGGTGTTTGTTGCTATCTATTAACGCCTGTATGCGCTGGTTCCAGATAGCGCGACGATCAGCTAACGGATTCATCTTCCTGACGGCGATTATCGCCAAGCATATTCACGGCAATCGCCGCAAGCCTGGCTTCTACAGTTGCATCAATAAAGGAAGAGTCTGTTTGTATCTTGCAATCCCCGCGAGACAATAGCCGATCTTCCTCAAGACGCCACCCATTTTCATTATCGTTGATTGATAATGCACCACGAACAAGCTGCATATCTTCTGGATGCAGGTAAATGGTTGGGTTACGTGCGGATACGGGTAAGGCCCCGGCAGCCTGCCGTACCACTGCTACAATTTCTCCAGGCTCAGCCTTGATTTCACGCCTGACGAGTTGTTTAGCAATGGCCAGCGTTAGTTCAGCAAGGTTGTCTTCAACCTCATCATCAAGCTGTTCAAGAGGTTTATCCAGTGTCTGGCATAACAAACGTAAACTTTGAAGAGACTGCGCCAGTTCTGCTTCTGCTTTACCCTTCCCTTCAAGGTAACCCTGCTGAAAACCTTCCTTTCTACCCTGTTCAAATGCCTCATCATAGGCATCTTTTTGCACCATCTGCACCTGGTTAGCCGTCAAGGGTTTAATACTGCCATCAGATTCAGAAGCAATGCGACCCTGCACAAGTGGCTCTTGCCACTCGGTGTATTGTGCAGCCTCGTTATCGGTAATTATACGTTTAAGATTACTCATTAATTTATCTGAGCTGAATTAGTTATACCATTTCTTCATCGGCGCTACCGCCAAGTGATATTTGTCCTTCATCAGCCAGGCGCCTTGCTATCGTCAGGATCTCTTTCTGTGCTGTCTCTACTTCGCTCAGCTTCACTGGTCCCTTTGCCTCCAGATCGTCTTTCAACATCTCGGCAGCACGCTTGGACATGTTATTAAAGATCTTCTCTTTCAGATCATCATTAGCTACTTTCATAGCAAGCAACAGGTTATCTGTGGATACCTCTCGCAGGATGACCTGCATGGATCGGTCATCAACCGATGTCAGATTATCAAACACAAACATCAGGTCCTGAATTTCCTGGCCAAGGTCTTCATCAACTTCTTTGATTTTTTCCATAATGGCAGCTTCATTACTGGACTCAATGAAGTTAAGGATGTCAGCGGCTGCCTTCGGACCACCGATACTTGAGGAATGCACGCTACTGCCACCTTTTAATTGTCGCTCCAGCGTTTCGTTCAATTCCCGCATAGCCGCCGGTTGCACACTTTCCAGTGTTGCAATACGTAGTAACAAATCGGCCCTGATTTTTTCCGGAAACAAACCAAGAATTTCTGCAGACATATCGCTCTCAAGATAAGAGAGAATGATGGCGATAATCTGGGGATGTTCGTTTTGAATCAATTCGGCTACTGACTTGGGATTCATCCACTTCAGTGATTCCAGTCCCTGCGAATTGCCACCAATTAATATTCGATCAATGACACTGGCCGCTTTTTCTTCTCCCAGGGCACTGTGTAAAACATTACGCACGTAATCATCAACGCCTACGCCAAGACTGGTTTGTTGATTGACGGTTTTCATGAATTCGCCAATAACGTTATTAACCGTATCCTTGGTCAAATCCTTCAACGTTGTCATGGCAACACCTATGCGCTGCACTTCCTTGGGGCCCATATGCTTCATGACTTCGGCAGCCTGGTCCTCACCAATTGTCATTAACAAGACGGCAGCCTTTTGTACCGGATCCAGACCCGTTGACTGTTTAGCCGCTGCCATTACTCTTCACCCACCCAGTTACGTACAACCTGGGCAGCCAGTTTAGGATCTGACGTGACCATTTCTTTCACGTTATTAATAGAGCTGTCGTATGCCGGTGCAGCCTCAAGTGCTTTCTGTTCCTGTGCCGGTTGTGCAGCCTGTTCCTGTCCTGCTGGAAGTTGTGCTGTGTTTCCAGCCGCCGCCAACGTGCCCTGTGGTACAAGCATTTCTTTCGACACTACATTCTTCAATGCAGGTCTTAACATACCGAACACAATAAACAAGACCAGTAATCCACCCATCACTTGCTTGGCAATGTCCCATACCCATGGTTCCTGCCATATAGGTGTTGGCGGTAACGGTTCTATTTCCTCAGGTTGGCTGAATCTTGCGTTCATGACATTAACCGTGTCACCGCGTAAATCGCTGAAACCAATCGCTTCCTTAACAAGCTGTTCGAACTGGTTAAGTTCTTCAGGCGAATGTTCAACCCAGGAAACCTGTCCTCGATCATTCACGGACTTCTTATGATTGACGACCACGGCGACAGACAGTCGATTTAATGTGCCTACCGGGGAACGCGTATGACTGATCGTTTTATCCAGTTCGTAATTGCGTGTAGTTCGCTTGGCCATGCTGCCTTGTGCTGAGTTTCCTGTGCTACCAGCTGCATTATCAGCGATTTCAGGTGCTTCACCATCCACGGCAGGCTGATTGGAAAGTGCGCCAGGAACACCACCGGTACTTGCAGTTGATCTTGAATCCTCCTCCAGGCGTTCACTGCGTATCGCAGGCGCATCCGGATTAAACGATTCACGGGTTTGCTCAGAAGACGTAAAGTCCAGTTCGGCTGTTACCTGTGCCTTGACACCATCCTGACCAAGTATCGGCATCAAAATATTTTCAATGCGGCTCATATAGGCATTCTCGAGTTCCAGCGTGTACTGGAATTGACTGGCTGTCATTGCCAGTTCAACTGAGCCACTGTTGGTCATCAGCCGACCATGCTGGTCAACAATACTGACATTATTGAGATCGAGACTGGGAACACTGGCGGCAACAAGATTTGCGATAGCCGCAACCTGTCCGGCCTCAAGACGATGACCAGGGTATAAATCAAGCAATACCGATGCGCTGGCAGCCTTGCGGTTTCTCAGGAATACAGTCTCCTTTGGCAATGCCAGGTGAACCCTGGCTGACTTAATCGCACTGACCCTGGCAATAGATCGCGCCAGTTCATTTTCAAGGGCGTGTTGATAACGTGCTTTTTCAATAAACTGGCTGGTACCCAGTTTCTGTTCCTCATTCAGCATACTGAAGCCGTAGCTGGCACTTTTAGGAAGGCCATCTGCTGCCAGTTTCATACGGGCATCATGTACCATGCTGGATGGAACCATAATCGCGCCACTGGCGTGATCCAGTTTGAAATCAATGCCCGCTTTTTGTAATGCATCAACAACCTGTGATGCATCCTGGTCACTCATATTGCCGTATAACAAGCTATAGTTAGGCGTTTGCGACCACAGCACAACGTAGACACCAAGTGCTACGCTGGCAGCTATAGCAAACAGGAAACCGAGTTGCCTGAATAACATTGTTCTCTTGATATCGGGTGGGATAACTACTGTTGCTGCTTCAGTTGCCATGATTTTTTACCATCAATCCTTAATTAAACCTGCATATTCATTATTTCCTGGTAGGCACTAACCAGTTTATTTCTAACCTGTGTCATTGCCTGGAAGGAAAGTGATGATTTCTGGGAAGCCAGCATGACATCGACGATATCAACACTGCTGTTGCCCAGTTCAAATTGTTTTTGTAATTCACCAGCTGCTTTCTGGGTCTCATTGACCTGGTTTACTGCATCTTTAAGGACGCTGGTAAAATCCGGGCCATTAGATGCAGCTGGTTTCGTTGTTTCCTGAATACTACTGGCACGGTCGGCCATAGCTCGCATTTGAATTAATAATGAATCCATATTCACATCATTCATCATTTCTCTCCTTCAACCTGTTCCAGCTAGTTGGCCGGAATTGTTATTCCTTCTTCACGCATACGTGCCAACTTATAACGCAGCGTACGAGGTTTAATCCCGAGTTTTTCTGCTGCAGTTTTGCGGCTGCCCATGCTTTCCTTTAATGCCTGTAAAATCATGTTGTGCTCACGTTCCTTAAGATCATCACCCAGTCGACCATCGGTTAATGATTCATTCTCTTCAATTGAATGTTGTGGCATCACGGCAGGTGTCGCTTGCTGTTGTTCGAAATGGATTTCACTGGCGGTAACCAGTCCTTCATTTTGCAGGATTAACGCGCGCTGCATGACATTATCGAGTTCACGTACATTCCCGGGCCAGTTGTAACTTAATAGGGCGTCTTGCGCATCGTCAGCCAACGCCGGCGTTGCGATATTGTTGTCACTAGCAGACCTTGCCAGTAAATAGCGTGCTACAGGTAATACATCATCTTTACGTTCACGCAATGCAGGCATCTCAATAGGAAAAACATTCAGACGATAAAACAGATCTTCACGAAACTTACCCGCGTCTACTTCAGCACGCATATTGCGGTTCGATGTAGCAATTACGCGAACATTAAGCTCAATTTGGTTCTGATCACCGAGGCGTTCCACCACCTTTTCCTGTA
>JAAUYK010082106.1_pt1 | contig 24828 bp, 19 predicted proteins | sample 7278021 | NCBI WGS metagenome assembly JAAUYK01 (sample SAMN14350223, study PRJNA611818) | marine sediment metagenome | isolation source: surface marine sediment (1.8m) | place: French Polynesia: Moorea | collected 2018-08
GTGGACCTGAAGGTGCCCCATGATCCCATTTCCATGATTCAGGAGATTGAACGGTTCCGCAAAACCGGCAAGCGCGAAAAACAATCGGTCAATACCGCCAATATTTTGTTTATTATGAGCGGCGCCTTTACGGATCTGGCACCGATCATTCAAAAACGCCTCACCCAGCAGGAAATAGGATTCGGTGCGCGCATCGAACGCCCTCGGGAAAAGTTTGACATATTCGCCCAAGTAAGATCCGAGGATCTCATTCAGTTTGGATTTGAAACCGAATTTGTCGGGCGTTTGCCGGTGCGGGCGGTGTTTGAGCATTTAACCGAAAAAGATCTATACGATATCCTAAAGAACCCCAACAATCCGATTATTCTGGGCAAAAAACTGGATTATGCGGCATATGATATTGAGATCAAATTTGAGGATCAGGTGTTGCACATGCTGGCCCAACAGGCCTATTCCGAAAATACGGGTGCCAGAGGCCTGGTGAGCGCCGTTGAAAAAGCGCTGCTCAAATTTGAAAAAAAGTTACCGTCGACACAGATCAAAAAATTTCCAGCCACGCTGGATTTGGTTAACGATCCGGAATCATCGATTGAAAAACTTTCCCAGACCGATGATGCCCGTTTTGATGATATTTTTAAGCGCCTGGTACGGGAGGAACAGCAGCGCATCAAACAATACCTGGATGTAAATAGGGCGCACCTTGAAAAAAAACACAATCTGACCATGACACCTTCACGGGTCGACATCATCGCCCGCGCTTACGCCAAAAATATTATGGACATTGAAAATGTCGTCAAACGCATTAAGACCCACTATGATGACATCAAAAAAATGGAACTGTATTTTTTTAAAAATCATGATATGAACATTGTCCTTGAAGAAGATGCGATCGATTTTATTATGGAACAAGTCGTTCAAGCACCGATCGATCTGCAAGAAGTGTATAAAAAGGTTGACATGGACTTTAAACACGGGCTCAAACTGGCCCGTGAGAAAACCGGTCGCAGCCGCTTTTTTATCACCCGTCAAGCCCTGCTGGACCCCGAAGCCTATATCAGCCAAATGATCCAGAGTGAATTCGAAGATCACTGAACAAATCGAAAAACCGAGGAACGCTTCGGGCAAAAACGGCCATGCCCAACTGACCCAAACCCCTATCGTTTGAAAGCGAATACCGATGATTGGAATATCCAAACTTTACTGTGGCACGGTGGAACCCTCTGATGCGCTGCGTTACGGACGCCATTCGGGCAAACTACCGTCCCATCTGCTGCAATTTTCTAAAGACAAGCGACCGGTGGTCGTCTGGAACGCAACCCAGCGCTGCAATCTCAAATGCGTGCACTGTTACGCCCATGCCAAAGCATTGGCAAATGATAATGAACTGAGCACAAGCGAAGGCAAGGAGCTCATTGATGATCTGGCGCAATATGGCGCACCGGTTATACTTTTTTCCGGCGGTGAGCCGCTGGTGCGCAAAGACCTGCCCGAGTTGGCCGGTTATGCGGTCGACAAAGGCATGCGGGCGGTGATTTCGACCAATGGCACCCTGATCAGCGCCAAGATGGCGCGCACCCTAAAACGGATTGGCTTGTCCTATGTCGGCATCAGTCTGGACGGTATGCAGGAGATCAACGACCGCTTTCGAGGTGTCAGCGGCGCTTTTGAATCTGCTATGGGCGGTATTAAAAACTGCCAGGATGCCGGCATCAAAGTAGGGCTGCGCTTTACGATCAACAAGTTTAATGTTGATGAAATTCCCCATATATTTCATCTGATCGAAGAAATGGACATCCCCCGGGTGTGTTTCTACCACCTGGTTTATGCCGGCCGCGGCAGCGAATTGGTCAAAGAAGACCTGACTCATGAGGCAACCCGTTCTGTGGTGGATCTGATTATCGACGAAACCAAGCGCCTGCATGACATCGGAAAACCCAAAGAGGTGTTGACCGTCGATAACCATGCCGACGGGCCTTACATTTATTTAAGGCTTCGCAAAGAAGATCCGCAACGGGCCAAGGATGTTTTGGAACTGCTGCAGTGGAATGAAGGCAATAACTCCGGTCGCGGTATCGGCTGTGTCAGCTGGGACGGCGAGGTCCATCCGGATCAATTCTGGCGCCATTGCAGTCTGGGTAACGTGCGCCAAAAAGCGTTCTCTGAAATCTGGGCCGATCTGTCAAACCCGCTGCTGGAAAAACTCAAGGAAAAGAAAAAGCATGTCAAAGGCCGCTGCGCGGATTGCCGCTGGCTGGATATCTGCGGCGGCAATTTTAGAGTGCGCGCGGAAGCCACTACCGGGGATTTGTGGTCCCCGGACCCGGCGTGCTATTTGACCGACGAGGAAATCGGCTTGACAGACAAGTAGTCTGAAAAATTCTGGCTTCTGGCCGCCGATTAAAAATTGGTGGCAGTGTTCAGGTGTCAGCCCGTCTAGCCAACCCTGAAACCTGACACCTGACACCCGAAACCTGATACAAGACCGGGGACCAGCCTAATATACCCGTAACTGCAATCCAAAACGAGGAGAATAGATGCTGTTTCCAGACTATAGGCCCAGGCGCCTGCGGCGAAACGAAGCTTTTCGCCGCATGATTCGTGAAACCCACCTGATGGTCGACGATCTTATCCTACCTCTGTTTGCCATTAACGGCCGCAATGTTCGCAACCCCATTGAATCCATGCCCGGACATTTTCAGCTGTCTATTGATCAGTTGATTAAGACCGCGACTTCAGCTCACAAACTGGGGATACCCGCGATCATGCTTTTTGGCATACCGGATGCCAAGGATCCACTCGCAACCCGTGCGTATGCTGCTGACGGCATCGTTCAGAAAGCCACGCGGGCTCTCAAGGACAAGCTGCCGGAGCTGGTGGTCATCACCGATGTGTGCCTGTGCCAGTATACCGACCACGGCCATTGCGGTGTCGTGGAAGGGCACACTGTTGACAATGATGCCAGTCTGGATCTTCTGGCCCAAACGGCATTGTCGCATGCCAAAGCCGGTGCCGATATGGTGGCCCCTTCGGATATGATGGATGGCCGTGTGGCCGAAATTCGCAATATACTTGATGAAAATGATTTTAGCCAAATACCAATTATGTCATATGCCGCCAAGTACTGCTCGGCGTATTACGGTCCCTTCCGAAGCGCCGCGGATTCAGCCCCGCAATTTGGCGATCGGCGCACCTATCAGTTGGACCCGGCCAATGCGGTTGAAGCCATCCGCGAGGTTTCGATGGACGTGGACGAAGGTGCGGATATCGTCATGGTAAAACCGGCACTGGCGTATTTGGATATTATTTGCCGGGTTAGAGAAGAATTTGATTTGCCGGTGGCGGCCTACAATGTCAGCGGCGAGTTTGCGATGATAAAAGCAGCTGAAAAAATGGGCTGGATCGACGGCCCCAAAGTGATGTTGGAAACATTGACCGCCATGAAACGCGCCGGCGCTGATATGATTTTGACTTATTTTGCGATGGATGCTGCCAAAGTGCTTAACCCTTAACAATGGACTGATGATGAACGCAAAGCCCCCCCACCCGCATACCGGAAAAAAAAAGAACGAGTTGCGCCTGGTTGCCTGGGAAACAACCCGCAATTGTAATTTGGCTTGTGTCCACTGCCGGGCGTCGGCTGACATGGGACCTCACGAGGGCGAATTGGGCACTGAAGAGGCCCTGCGTCTGTTGGATCAGATTGCTGAAGTCGCCAAACCGATCATCATTCTAACCGGCGGCGAGCCTTTGCTGCGCTCCGACATTTTTGATTTGGCCCGCCATGGCACCGAGCTGGGTTTGCGCATGGTGATGGCGCTAAACGGCACCCTGGTTACTGAAAAAATAGCCCGCCAATTGGTCGACTCGGGTATTCAACGCATCAGTGTCAGTTTAGACGGTTCGAACGCTGAAACCCATGATCGTTTTCGGCAGGTTAAAGGCGCTTTCGAAGGCACCCTGCGAGGCATCGAGCTCATTAAAAACGCCGGCCTGGAATTTCAAATCAACACCACCATCACCAAGACCAACCTTGATCAGATCCCGGCCATCCAGGATCTGGCTGTTAAAGTGGGTGCCGTGGCGCATCATATTTTTTTACTGGTTCCCACCGGTCGCGGCAAATATATTGTTGATCAGGCGATCGATGCCGCCGAATATGAGCGCACCCTGAACTGGTTCTATGATCAGAGAGCCACGACACCGCTGCAGCTAAAAGCCACTTGTGCGCCCCATTATTATCGTATTCTCAGACAGCGTGCCAAAGAAGAAGGCATCTCCGTTAACTTTGAAACCCATGGACTCGATGCGGTTACCCGCGGATGTTTGGGCGGCATTGGTTTTTGCTTTATCTCCCATCAGGGAATCGTTCAACCCTGCGGCTATCTGGATTTAAATTGCGGTGATGTGCGACAGATATCCTTTGCTGACATATGGAATCAATCGGATATCTTTTTGGAGTTGCGCGATTACGATAAGTTGAAAGGAAAATGCGGGCCCTGTGAATATAAACGTGTCTGCGGTGGCTGCCGTGCGCGGGCCTACGAGGCGACCGGCGATTTCATGCGCGAAGAACCGCTTTGCAGTTACGAGCCCGGTTCGAAAAAGGGTTAAACCCAAAACACCTCCCAATTACCCCTTTGGCGTTAGGCTTCTCCTTTTCACTGGCAGACACCTCTCCAAATTTTAGCTGGCGCCTGAAAACTGTTGACCCTGTCTGACAGTTTGGTATCATTTTTAAAGACACCGCCGGCAATATGCGGTTGTAATAAACGGATGAAATCTTCAACGGTTTAGACCACCACGATAAACCCCATTGCAGAGGCCATATGAAAATTCAATCGTTAATGATTGCGGATCCCATCACCATTGGTCCCCACGCATCGGTCAGTGAGGCCATTGAGCTGATGAAAGCCAACTCTATTCGGCATCTGCCGGTGGTGACCAGCGGCAATCGGCTCGAAGGTTTCCTGACACTGGCCGATTTAAAGCAGGGCCTGATCCCATCGATGCTGGGTGATGTCTCTTTGGATGATTTGATGATTAAAAATCCGATTACCGTCAGCCCCGATGATGATATCGAATTGGCAGCCATGTTGATATACAATCACAAAATCGGCGGGATGCCGGTTGTCAATGAAGGGCAGTTGGTGGGAATCGTAACCGCCACAGACATGCTGCGCGCCTTTATCGACATGATGGGCATTTTATCGACCACTTCGCGCATCGATGTGATTTTAGGCGATCAGCCCGCCACCTTTAAAAGGGCCATGCAGATCATCAACGACCAGGGCGGTGATATTATCAGCGTTAGTATGACACCCCAGCAGAAAAGCAAACGGGTTTATTATTTTCGTTTGTCCGCCTGCAAAACGGATGTAATCGAAAAGGCATTGTCCAAGGAAGGGTTTGAAGTCCTGGCGGCAATGGATTAACCGTCAGTTTAGAATTCGGTTTGCGTTTTCTGCAGAAAATTGAATCCGCGCGTTTAGACACTCACCGGTTTGATTCTCAAATATGGTATTTTTCAGCCTCACGCCATTTGCGCTCGATTTCTCTGGCGACTGCCGCTTTTAGATCGACACATTCGATCACGGTCACCGGCTTGCGATCCATGGTATCCAACGAGGCGCTAACCATCCAGCAGCGCCCGTTAAAAAATACGTATCGGTCGTGCAGCATGACATGGCGCCGAATTTCAACGTCCGGGCAATTGGAACAAAAGCTTCGTAAGAAACCATCAAATCCATCGGCTATCGATGTAGGCTCTCGGCTGGTGAGTAATCGCAGAGGATGTTTAACATTTTCGAGGCATTCAAAAGTGGTATTGCCAAACTGCGTGTCTACCAGAGTCACCGCTGTTTTGGCGACACTAAAAAATTTTTTGGCTTCGGAAACGTTTTTAAGATGATAATTTTTAGCCTCGGCCATTTGGACTGGTTTTTCATCTTTTGATAACAAAAGCTGCAGCTTTTTTAGCTGTGGTTTCATTTGCTCGTCAAAAACGTTGCTTTCCCAGGTAGAATTTAAAATCCGTTGGTCGCAACGCTGCACCAGATCTTGCAATAATTTTGACAGCAACTGTCGATGCGTATGTCGGTCATGGCGAACCAGATCATTGGCCAGTTTGACATGATTGAGATTGACACCCAGATAGTCAACATCGACATTGTACTGGTTGCAGAGATCTTCCAGTTCATAATTGCCGTAATATTCTTTTATGGCATCTGTAAGAATTTCAATAGCTTTTGTACCCATAACACCGATCCTTTCTAAATTTTACCTACGATCAGACCGACATTGCAGACGGTCTGAATTCTATATCGGCATATAAAGCAAAAGCTTTATATTTTTAACAATTTTCAGTCCCAAAGCTGTGACAACGAATTGAGCGCTTAACCTTCATCCATTGGCCTGTCGTCATGGGTGTATTGTTTTCAATGATGGGTTTGGGGACCCGGTATTTGAGATTGGCGATTGGGTATTTGAGGTTACAATGAACAGAAATCTATAAGAAATCACTATTTCATTTTTTTTGCGAGTAACCAATAACGGATAACAAGTAACTGTCATTGGAGGAGGCGCCTCAAAACGGGACATCCAATGATATGAAGGGTTTGACTGTCAAACCGTGTCCGTCGGTCCTGATTTGGATGGCACCATTGCGATCGGTGCGTAAAATGCGGCAGCCCATTTCTCGATAGGCATCCGTTACAGTGGGATGCGGAAAGCGAAACCGGTTCTGCCAGCCCGCCGAGATGACGGCGATTTTGGGTTGGACAGCGGCTAAAAAAGGTGGCGAGCTCGACGAACGGCTCCCGTGATGGGGAACCAGCAGCACATCGCAGGCCAATTCAGAAGCTGCCAATTCGACCAGCTCTTTCTCGGCTTCAAGCATAATATCTCCCGGAAAAAGAAACGAGATGTTGCCAAATGATATTTTCAAAACCAGGGAATTGTTATTGGTGTTGCGCCATTTGTCTGAGACTTTGCGCGCCAAAAAATTGGTCGGCGGATACAAAAAGCAAAATTCCACCCCGTTGACCTTATGCCGGCGGTCCAGCTGCTTAAAATCCGGCACGGACAGCTGTTGGCGCTCAATTACGTTGCGAAAGTGCCGATAACCCGCTGTGTTGCGGGTTTCACCGTTGGTCCAGATGTTTTTCACGTTAAAATGCTCGGCGATGTAAATTAAACCATTGAGGTGATCGCTGTTGGGGTGCGAGAGAACCAGCGTATCGATCGTGCGGATTTTCTTGCGCAATAAAAACGGTGCAATTACCCGCGCACCCATGTCAAAGGCCGTGTTGTCTGAAAAACCGCCGCCATCAATTAAGGCCGTATGACCGCCCGGCAGTTCCAAAAGGGCTGCGTTACCCTGCCCGACGTCTAAATAGGTGATCCGCAGATCATCATCCCAATAGCGTTGGCCGATCCAGTAACCTGCATCGACAAGCAGCACCAGGACCACCCCCAAGCCGACAATGATGTATTTTTTCGATGCAAAGCGGGCAGATAACCAGCTAAAAATCGCTTTCAGCCTTGTAAAAAAAAGATTTCTTTTGAACCGATCTAACCGGTGGTCATCAGCCGATGGGTCAGTCTCTGTAAATGCGCCCGACTGCAAATGGGGCTCGGGCGATGCGGGCTGGGGATATAAATGACGCAACAAGGCCCAGCCCAACAGATAATAGCAAATGATCTCCAGCAGGCTGGGTGTGATGGTTTTAATGGCGGCAAACGGCAAATCAGCCACAAACCCAATCAGGGGCAAAACGATGTCCAGCACAAGTACGCAGATTTTCACGCCGATCAAAGCCAGCTGGCTGCTAAACGGATATACAAAAAGGGCTAGCAAGCCGCAGGGGATCACCCCAAAGCCCACCAGCGGCACAAAGATAAAATTGGCCAGCAATCCGATCAGCGAGATCTGATTGAAATAAAACATCACCAGCGGCAATGTGCCACAGATGGCAAATACAGATACCAGAAAGAAATCCAGCGCTTTACGGCCCATTTGATGGACCAACCCGTTTGCAGGACGGCTTTGGGCATCAGCTTTAGCCTGTTTGATGAGGGATACGCCGAAAAGAATCGACAGCACCGCCATAAAAGACAACTGAAACGAGATCGAAAAGAGAGAGGGTGGGTAAATGATCAGAATGATAAATGCCGCCAGCGCCAGGATATTGAGCGCATCGCGCTCGCGCTCGACTACGAAAGTGAGCAAAAACGCGCTCACCATGATGACCGCTCGCTGGGTTGAGGGCGACATCCCTGATATCAGTCCATAGCTGAAAACCGGCAACAAGGAAAAGATAGCGGCGCCTTTACGGGTCCAGGCCCGCCAGAGCAATGGCGGCATGAAGCGCAAAAGCCGCTGAAAAAGGAAAAAAGCGACGGTTGCCACGATGCCAATATGGAGACCCGATATGGCCAATAGATGCCCGACCCCGGCACGGTTAAATTGGTTGCGCAGCTGGGTCGATATGGCAGCGCGATCACCTATGATCAGGGCTTTTAAGATAGCAGTCGATGGTTCCCGACCGGCAGAGTCGATAAGGGTCGCCATCGACCGGCGAGCTGTGGTGAGTTGATGGGATAGATCCACGGCGACAGCTTTTTGTACCACCAGCAGCCGATCGCCCCGGGTATATGCCGTGCGACAGATACCCTTAAAGGCCATGTAGCGTTGGTAATTAAAACCACCCGGATTGTTGAAGTTTCGTGGCCGCCGCAGGCGGCTATGAAATACCACCCGATCCCCTTTGGCAATCGCAGGTCCCCGACCGCGCACCGTAACCCGGACTCGACCGTGCACTGGATAGGTGGTTTTCTTGTATGCCAAGCTGTCGGCCCGCAAAACAAATCTTTGAAGATATTTGAATTCGCGTGGATGGCTCAACACCTCACCGCTGATCTGCCAGCGGGTTTCATCGGAATAAGAATCGATGTGATGGTTGGGCAAGCTGGGTGAAACCCAGGGTTGGATGGAGACATACCCCAGAGCGACAAAAAGAATAAGCGGTAACCAGCGGGTTGCTTTGCGGCGCCAGATATTGAACCCCGTTAACGCGGCGCTCAAAATAATGATGATGACAGCGCCAACGCTATAGCCTGCAAATTGAGGCCCCAGCGTAATGCCGCCCATCAACGCAAACACAAGGGCTGCGATGGGTCGTGAATAAACCTGCCCCGGCATGGTTCTGTCCGTTGTCAGTTGTCGTTGGTTTGTTGTGCTTGTTTAAGTCAATCCCTATATATGAGGAATCGGGCGTTTGGGTTGCTGATACGCTGTTTGGTATATGTGCAAAATGGTTTTTCGTAAAACTGAATATCGGTATTAGCTGGGGCCAAAGGGTGTTTTTTTGCCAGACAAGATAATCTGCACCGTGCTGCTTAACGGCACCATTTCCCAACATTTATGGCGCGCGCACACGGCGGTGCCTGTAGGAAGCTGTTTAGCCGGTTGTGGGCGGGTACAGAGTCCTTATTGAAATTTTGGGTGCCGAATAGAAGCCCAATCAATAATTATCTGGTATCTTGTCCGCAAAATAATACCCTTTGGTCCCAGCGATCCAACCAGACCCAACAGTTATTTAATGCGCTTAATGGCAGCGCCCAACTGGCTGAACTTTTTTTCAATGGTTTCATACCCGCGGTCCAGATGGTAAACGCGGTTGACTTCGGTCTGGCCTTCGGCTACCAGACCGGCCAGAATCAGAGAGGCGCTGGCCCTTAAATCGGTGGCCATGACCGGGGCTGCCGATAACCCGGACACACCTTTTACCATAGCCGTATGGCCTGATATTTTTATATCCGCCCCCATGCGCTCTAGCTCGCTGACATGGATGAATCGGTTTTCAAAGATGGTTTCCGTAATCATGCTGGTCCCATTGGCAACACACATCAGCACCATGAACTGCGCCTGCATATCCGTTGGAAAGCCCGGGTAAGGCTGGGTTTCGACATCGACACTGGTAATTTCATCATTGCCGTGAACATGAATGGTGTTTTCCTCAGTGCTAATCTTGACACCGGCACGTCGCAGTTTATGAATACTGGCGCGTACATGCTCCGGGTTACAATCGACCAGTGTCACGTCACCGTGGGTCAACGCCGCGGCGATCATAAAGGTGCCCGTTTCAATGCGATCCGGGATGATCTTCACCGATACCGGCTTTAGAGAGGTTACCCCATTTATGGTCATCACGGCGGTGCCAGCGCCCTGGACATCAGCACCCATTTTAGTGAGCACTTCGGCCAGCGCCACAACCTCAGGCTCACGAGCGGCATTGCGTAAAACAGTGGTGCCCTCAGCTAAAACAGCCGCCATCATCAGGTTTTCGGTACCGGTGACCGTGACGGTATCAAAATAGATGTCTGCCCCTTTTAACTTTTTGGCTTCCGCGCGGACATAACCATGCTCCAGATGAATGTCAGCGCCCAGCTGAGCCAGTCCTTTTAAATGCAGATTGATCGGACGGGCTCCAATGGCACATCCGCCCGGCAAAGAAACAGTGGCCTTTTGCAGGCGCGCCAGCATGGGGCCTAAAACCAGAATGGACGCCCGCATTTTTCGAACCAGGTCATAAGGCGCTTCGTAGCTGAGAATTCGACCGGTATCTACATGGACCGTATCACCGTGCCCCTCCGCGCGTGCTCCCAAATTGCATAGCAGCGCTTTAATACTTTCGATGTCCTGCAATTGAGGCACATTGGAATAGGTATTGGACCCTTCGGCCAGCAATGATGAGACCAGAATCGGCAGGGCTGCATTTTTAGCCCCACTGATCCGCACCTGCCCTTTCAGCGAACGGCCGCCTTCAACAATAATCTTATCCATCAAATCTCCTCATCTTGGCGATTACAAGGATGGCATTTGTTAACCACAAAGGCACAAAGAGCACAAAAAAACAATTAAAATTCTATTTTAAAAATCTTTGTGAACTTTGTATCCTTGTATCTTTGAGTCTTTGTGGTGAAGTTTTTGCAATTCGATAGAACATAAAAAAAGCGCTCCCCTATTGGTTTGGGGGCAGCGCTTTTGGAGATTTATCGGTATTTAATATCAGTGGTGACTATCACCGTTGCCTTTTGCGGCTTTCAGGACTGCTTTGATAATACAATATGTCATACCCAGACCGATTATTGTCAGGGCATACCACAGCCCCCCATGAAAAACCATATGACTCGCATCCCAAATCCATTCAAAACTAAACGGAAACATACATTTCCTCCATTTTTACTAAACCTTTGTGTCCCTCGTGGTGATATTTGTGCAACACAAACCACGGATTGTAAAGTCTGCCAGTTAAGCACCTAACAGCGCTATGACTCCGCCGGGCTCAATTCCGGTTCCGGTCCTGCAGCATCGGGCTCCGGCTCCGAGCTGGTTTCAGCAGTTGGTGCTGCAGGCTCGTCAATCGGGTTCAATTCCCTTTCCTGGGGAAAAATCGGCAAATAGCGGTACGATATTGAAATCATGATCACACCGTATGCCACCGGTAAAATAGTGGTGGCCACTTCCTGCCAGCTGGGCAGATAGGCAAACCAGTCTTCAAACGGCAGCACTGGAACAGCCAAGGTCTGCAGCACCATTACCCAGCGGTTTAAGCTGACACCCACAACACCGCAAAATACGGCAATCCATAGCAACGCATTTATCCTGCGGAGCCTGGGGATAATTAAAATGATCGCCGGCACCAAACCGCCGATGACCAGCTCGGCAAAGAGAATCCAGAGACCGTACCACGAACCTGGGCTGGAGGTATAAAATTCCATAAAGGTGAAGCCTCTGGCGGGGGCGGTTTGCGTGGCCCACCAGATGGTGTCGATGGTTTTGGCAATCAGATAAGTAAATATCATCCAGCCGGATATTTTAGCCAGCAGGTCGATGACGTTGTCTTTAACCAGCTTTTTGCGGGTTAAAGCTTCGGTGATTTTGGTAATAAAAATGGTAAAACAGGGGCCAAAAGCCGCAGCCGACCAGGTGAACAGAAAAAAGGTCCAGGGCCAGACTAAGATGTGTTCGCGAAAACCGAACGGACGCCCGAACATGACACCGGGCACACCGCCCAGCGAGCCCTGGTGAAAAAAGGACAAAAAGGCGCCGGTGGCGGCAAACACAGCCATGATTTCATGCATGTTGTGACCCAGGTGATGAAAAAACGGTATTTTATCGAGCTTGCGGTTTTCCAGCACCATGGGAATATACTCGATGATCAGCACACCCAAGTAAGCAGAGAGACAGAATGCCACTTCAGTCAACATCGAATGCACATTGGCATGCCAGAAAATAAACCAGTTCCGCAGGGGTTGGCCGACATCGAAGCTCAGAATCAGCAAGGCCGAAGTGTAACAGATGACGCCGATGAGAACGGCATAGTTGATAATGTTTTTGAGTTCATCTTTACCGACCAGATATCGCAGAAAGCCGGTGAAAAAGGCACCGCCGCCCAGAGCGATGACCGCCAGGTCGGCCCAGATCCACAACGCAAACCCGTAAGCGTTATTCATGTTGGTCTGGTTGAGTCCTTTTATAAAAACCAGCAGCATGGCAAAAACACCCCAGGCCAGAATCAGGCCATTGGCGCAAATCCACAAAGCAAATTGCCAGATCGGGCATCGTTTAAGCCCTTTGGGAATTAATGCAGCATCCATAAGTTCCGTGCTCCTAAATGAAAATGATAGCTAAGATTAACATCTGCGTTTATAAAAGATTTAGCTGTGTGCTTTACTTTTAAATTCACCCTCCAGGTAATTGTCACCGGATTTGCGAACCCATTCACGGCTGGTCAGATAATAAATTTTGGTATTGGTGCCCAGACGTTCCAACAGGCGAAAGGCTTTGGGGTTCTTGGAATGGCCGTGGTGCGCCGGATCGGGCTTTGCCAACTGATGAACTTTGTGGTCAGGGTTATTCAAATCACCAAAGGTGATAGCCCCTGACGGGCAGGCCTGGGTGCAAGCTGTCTGGTATTCATCCTCTTCGATCTCGCGGCGTCCCTCCACATAGGCCTGGTCCATGGCCAGCTGGTAACGATGTATACAGAAACTGCATTTTTCAACCACGCCTCGCATGCGCACCGATACGTTCGGGTTGAGCAGTTTCTCCATACCGTCTGGCCAGATCGGATCCCACCAGTTAAACTGGCGTACATGATAGGGGCAGGCCCCCATGCAATAGCGGCAACCAAAGCAACGCGGATAAATCTGGCTGACGATGCCGGTGGCCATATCATAGTCGGTGGCGGTCGCCGGACAAACCGACACACACGGTGAATGCCCTTCATGGCCTTCACAGTGCTGGCAGGGACGCGGTAGAAAACATTCTTCGTAATCCGGGAAGGATTTGCCGTTGTTTAGTTTGTATACGTGCATCCAGGAAACACTGAGCATCTTGTCAGTTTCATCTTCGCGAAATGGAATGTTGTTTTCCGCATAACAGGCAACCATGCAGGCACCGCAGCCGGTGCACTTGTCCAGGTCGATCACCATTCCAAACTTTTTGCCTTCTACGTTTTTCATCAGCACCCCTTGGTTTCGATAAAATTCCTTTTCTTAGAATCAATCAGTTTTCTAATTTTAAACATTCCACTTAGGCTTTGGTGAGCTTAGCGCGTATGCCCCATGCGGCATTATAGCCAGAAGCCGGGTCGTCTGCGGGGCCGCTCAACCGATTGTAATTGATCCCTTTGCCGGCCAAAAATCGGTTATCGGCTGTATGGCCCAGACCCCTCGGGACAGCGATGACACCGGGCATAATCCCATGGGTCAGACGAATTTTCACCTGGGCCGACCCTTTGGGCGTCGTCAGAGTGGATAGCCGGCCCTCTGTCAGCCCCAGCTGCTTGGCTGTGGCCGGATTAATTTCCAGCAGCACATCATTGCCTATTAGAATCGTGTCTTCCAGCGCTTTGATCATAAACGGCGGAGCGCCGGGTTTACCGTCGGCATTCAGTCGCATACTGTCAAATGGCACCAGTAGTAATGGGTAACCGGCTTCGTCCCCTTCGGGCTTGACCGGTTCGTAGGCCGCCAATGTGCGGATATCAGCGTTGGTAAATTCAAATTTGGTCGAGTCGGTCTCAAAGGCTGTTGCCCATTGCGCACCACCAAAGCCCTCATCCAACCAAAAGCCGTTTTCAAGCAACCCATCCCAGCGATCGCCCAAGGTTTCTTCCAAACAGGCGTTGTAGTCATCCCATTCAAAAGCAGCGCCAACCGTATGACCCAGTTCTTTGGCCAGCTGAATGACGACATCGCCGGCATGGCGGGTGTTGTAACGCGGCTCGACAGCCGGCTGGGCCAAACTGATAATGGGCTTCGGAAACCCACTGGCCCCGACCACATCCTGATAGCGCTCCAAGAACATATGGTTGGGCAGCAGCATATCTGCCAGCTCGCTGGTTTCATCCATATAAGACGAAAAACTGACGACCAGCGGAATTTTTTCCAATGCTTTGGCAACTGCCGCCGTGTCCGGTAATGAAAATGCCGGATTGGCATCGGCGATAAAAAGCACCTGCAGCGGGGATTCAGCGCTGGCATTGACGACCTCCGGCAGTCGGTGCAGTAGGTATCTCGCATTGGGGTGGCGGTAAGTGCCGGCCCCATCAATACGGGGTTGCTGCAGGCCCTTAGCGGCAACCGCATCGATTTCCAGCTCAGGCCACTCAATGTAGTCAGGCTCGGGCACCGCCCAGATACCACCGGGCTGGTTGATATTGCCTACCAGTGCATTTAGGGTGTGCACCGCCAAAAAGGTCTGTAAATCTCCGGGCAGATGCCCCTGCCCCTGGCCGCAAACTGCCAGGGGTTTGCGCGCAGCTGCAAAGTCTCTGGCAAGGGTTAGAATCGTGCCGGCACTAATGCCCGTTATCTTGGAGGAAATTTCCGGCGGAAATCCGTCAATGACCTGCTGAAAGCGGTCAGATAGCCCCGCTGTGTGGCTACTGACAAAATTCCGGTTGTACAGCTGCTCTTTGATGATCACATGGGCCAAGCCAAAAGCCAGCGCGCCCTCGGTACCGGGGTTGATCGAAATCCAGTGGTCGGCCTTGGCCGCTGTTTTGGACAGACGCGGCTCAATCTGATCCATGCGACCGCCGGTCATGCGCAATGTTGATTTGGCTCGAAACATATAGCCGGGCGAGCCCCAGCCTTCAATCAGACCGCTGCCGAAACTGAGCACAAAGTCTGAATTTCCCAAATCAAATCCTGCCATGGAGCGTGTGCCCTGGGTCAGATACAACGCCAGCTCATAAGAATCCCACATGGATGGCATGCGCCAGAAGTTAGGTGAGCCGTAAACGCTCAAGAATCGGCTGAAAAGTGCCGGGATGGTTCCCCGATCGGATCCGGAAATCCATCCCACCTTATGGGCTGAGCCATCCGTGCGCAGCTGCCGCAATTGGGCCGCAATTTCGGTAATGGCATCTTTCCACGAAATATTCTGCCAGCGGCCGTCGACCTTTTTTAAGGGGGTGCGAATACGCGTTGGGCTATAGAGGAGTTGCGCACCACTATTTCCCAGAGGACAAAGACCGCCATCGTTGACAGGATGACCTTCCAGGCCTTCAATTTTAATGACCCGTTCATCTACTTTTTTCACCGAGATCCCACAGCCGCCAGGGCACAGGGTACAAGCAGAGGTTACCCGGTTGAGCGCACCTCTTGCCGGAATTGGTGTCCAGGGCCAATTCTGGCTCCAGATTGCAACGTCATCGGTGACTTTCCAGGGTAACGGAGACAGCGCCGTACCGGCAGCACCGCCGAGAACAAAGGCCAAAAAACTTCTGCGATCTACTTTCATTTAATTTTCCCTGCTAAGACAAGCACGTTAATAATTAGCAAACACAACCTGCTATCGATCGAAGATCCAGCAGCCACCACTGATCAATGGTGGCACACAAAACAGCCCCCTCGATGGGTTTGAACGCTGTTTTGATTCACACCTTCCCGGCGGTGACACTCCGCACAATCATCCATTTTCATCCGATCCCAGGTATTGCGTTTGATACCGGAAATCCTTCTGCCCCAAATATCGATACTGTAACCGGATATGCGGTTTTCTTTATAAATCGGTAAGCTTTCCGATTCCCCGATATGCCCGTGACAGACCACACAGTCAATTTCTCCCATTTTCACATGCGCTGCATGTGAGAAAAACACGTTCTGGGGTTGCCGCGAATAGATCAACCAAGGCACTTCCCGGTTATTGGCCACAAACTCATTGACAAAACGGGCTTCCTCGGGATCTTCGCCGTTGACCTCTTCATGGCATTCGATGCACTGGTCCAGTTTAGGGACGCCGTGATAGGAGCCGTCTTCTCTGAAAAAGTGACAGCTCTCGCAGCCATCTTCCACCAGCTCATTGTGCAAGACGTGGTTGAATTCAATCGGTTGATTCTTTTGGGAGTAAAGCAGCTTGGGGAAAACCACCCATCCGACAATCAGGCTGGCCGCCAACCCGAGAATAAAAAACAAAATAATGGGTCCGCCGGCGCCGCTGGTATCGGTTTCGCCGGAAGGGGCTATTTCAGGAGAGGGTGTTGAGGGTTGCTGATCATTTGCATTGGCCGCATTGGCTTGTTCCTCTTTTGTCATAAACACTCCATGGTTATCTGGGTTGATAGAAACAAGTCTTGAAAACGATTGCCGCCTGGCACAAATAATTACCGGCAACAACCTGATAATTTAAAATTTATACAATTACAGTGGGTTACACGATAAGCAGCTCATCTTACATGCCAGCAAAGGTGACTGTATTACCTTAATTGGCGCGATTTTGTCAAGCAAAATCATTGGCCAAAAGCCCCGTAACTGTGCAAACCGGGCAGCAAATTAACACCGAAATAGGTGAATAAAACCGCAGCAAACCCCACCAGCGACATATAGGCAATTCGCCGCCCTCGCCAGCCGCGCATCAAACGTGCATGCAGCAATGTGGCATAGATAAACCAGGTAATCAGAGACCATGTTTCTTTAGGGTCCCACCCCCAGTATCGCCCCCAGGCGGAGTTGGCCCAAACGGCGCCGGTGATAATACCGATGGACAAAAACAGAAAACCAAAAAGGGTGACCTGGTAGCCGAGTTCATCCAAGATGGCCGGTTCAGGAAACACCCCCAGCAATCGATCTTTGGTGTCAGCCGGCATTCGCCGCGCCAGCAGGACGCCAATATAAAATATCAGGCAAAGCGGCAAAGCGATTATAATTGCCATGCCCCAATTTCCAACCAGCAGAACCCGGCTAAAAAGCAAGACAAAAACAAACAATGTCAAGGGCTTGGCGATATCCAGCCAGGTAACTTCTTCCTCTTCACGTCCTTGTTTCATGAGATACATCGCGCCAATGCCAAAAGCGGTGGCAAAAGCGGCATATCCGATAAAACAGGTGATGACATGGGCGATCAGCCAGTTGCTTTTTAATGCCGGGATCAAAGGCTGAATTTCGCTGCTAATGCCGGTTTTTAAAGAAGCGTAAGCCATTGCCAGAAAGGCGAGCGGCATGGTAAATGCACCGATAATCCGATTGCCGGCCTTACGCTCGACCACCAGGTAAATCAATGCAATCGTCCAGGCAAAAAAGACCAGCGACTCATACAGGTTGGAAAACGGCGCATGACCGATTCCCATGCGGTATGATTCCACCCAGCGCAAAATGATACCAGCCGTATTGCCCATCAGACCTATAATGGCCACCCAAGAGGCCAGCTTGCCGGCGGCGGGTCGTTTAAATACCCATGCAAATATGTATAGAAACCCGGCCAGTGCGTATACAAATGTAACAATTGATAAAATGAGGGAACTGTTCATGATTTTCCTCTAGCTGTCCATTTATGATTGTGATATGTCATCCATCCGATATGCAAGGGGCATGTCTATTTTCCAGGAGATAGCTTCGCCAGTTGATCGGCTAGCTGCGCCACCTTTTTTTGCATCCCCATTTTGTTTTTATTGGAAGTTCCTGCAACCATCACTTGGTTTTCTGGATCCTGAGCTGTAATCTCAACACAGATTTGCTGATGAGACATAAAAAAGGTAATGTAAATTCCGATGATCATCAGAATAAATCCAATATATACCACCCAGACACCGGGATCTTTGCTCACCTGCAACCCGGTATAATACCGCGGCACAAAATCGGCGATGGCGATAAACACCTGCCCTTTTCGCATTTTATCGAAACTTGGAAATTTTATCGGCAATGTTACCTCAACCGGATCGCCGTTCTGGGGTGCTAAGATCCCGATAAATGCCTCACCGATCTGATGGCCTTTAAATTCTGCATTGCGCGTAAATTGTTTTAAAGTAAATGTCCCCAAGTTTTCGGGTATCTCAACCACTGAACCAATTCCCGCCTTTTGATTGTAAATCATACCAGTGGTCTGACTGGTAAAATTTAAAATCACCTCTGTGGGTGCCAGGTTGCCGTAGCTGGCCTGAAAAAAGCTGATGCCTTCATAGCGCAAGGGGTCATTGACGATGATATCTTTTTGTTCGATGACTTTTCCGTCTTTAAGGATAGATAAACTGGAACGGAATTCTTTGGGAGCACCGGTATCATAGAATTCAACCTTAAAATCATCACAGCGAATTTCAAAACCCAGTGGCAGCATTTGATTGTTATGCCGCAACTGAATTGAATGCGCCGAATCACCGGGTGCCAGATTGATAAAACCTTCATAGCCGAATATGGACCCGATCAACCCACCAATCAACAGGACCACGACACTCAAATGGACAACGTATACCCCCAATCGCGTCAGGCGACCCTTTTCAGCGTAGATGGCATGTCCCTTATCGGTGTCTTCAATACGATGATATTTGAAACGGCGAGAAATGATCGGCAGATAGCGGTCTTTTAGCAGTGTCGCGTCGCCAGCAGGGTTAAATTCAGATTTGTTCTTGATTTGGCGGTAACGCGAAACGTTAAAGCGTGGATTGCGGGCAAAAATGATTTTCCACATCGCCTGCAATCGATCGATGGAACAGACGATAATATTGACCACCAGTAATAAGATCAAGGCCCGAAACCACCAAGAATGGTACATATCGAACAGCCCCAGCAAAGAGAAAATCCGGTATAACACTTCACCAAAGGACTGCAGATAGGCTCCCGGCGCCTCATTTTGCGGAATCAGCGTTCCGATGATCGACGTCGCTGCCAGACTCAGCAGCAGGAAAATGGTCAGTTTAACAGAGGCAAACGCTTTCCATATGCGATCCATAGCAGAGAGATCAGCAGTGCTCTGCTCAGAACTCATGGTTGATCCTTTCCAGATAAAATTGAAACTTTGTTCATAACAAATCGCGTCAAATCAGGCAACCATCAAAAAATCTTTCTTGATTTCAACATCTTCAAGAATTTATCCCTACAACAAGTCCCCTTTGAAAACATCGGGCTGTATTGAAAAGACCCTTAGAACATGCTAGATAAGGTAAAAACGTGTTGCCAATTCATCAGCGGTGTTTGAGAGGGGTGGCCCGGATTGATTAATGGATTGGGATGATTGATGACTGGCCGACTGTGAACAAATGATGACCTCAAATTGCGCTGCAGACGCTGGGTTCAGGTACCGCACCCGTTTAGCTATCCGAGGAAAATGCGGCAAAAAAATAGTCTTCTGACACCCGTTGCATGTGGCGGGCACACAGAAGACTATTTTACTTAAATAATTCGCTTCTTCGGCAGCGGCACGAATCAGCGCTGTTTATTTTTTGACATAGTGGCCGCGTGACTTCGCACGCACCATACGTTTTTTGGAAAGCTTATACAGAGCGTTACTCAACTGCCGGGAGTCAAGGCCGGTTCTCTTCTTCAATGTGGCAATGGTAGCCCCATTGGGACTGCGACGAATAACGCCATAGACCTTATCCAATACAGTCTTGCCCCGGGCAGTCGATGTTTTTCTGCGTGCGGCGGCTTTGCGAACGGTTTTCTTACGACTGGCCGGTGATGCCTTTTTTTTCGATTGAAGTTTGTCGACTTGTTTGCTAATTCGATCCAGCTGTTTTGACAGGCTGGTAAGAGATCTAGAGATTGTATTCAGTTGGGTTTTTATTCTCTTCATTCTATTTGTCCCTCCATGTTGGAAGCATTTGTTTTGAAGATCAGCTACTTGAAGAGTAAGACATCATTGCTAAAAGTCAATATTAGGGAAGATAATGGAGAAAAGACATATTGATTTCAAAAAACGATACGCCGAAGCGTTGAATCCAGACCAACTTGCTGCGGTCACCCATGCAGATGGGCCGCTGCTGGTTATTGCCGGTGCCGGTAGCGGAAAAACAAGAACACTGACATATCGAGCGGCCTATCTGGTAGAAAAGGGTGTATCGCCGTCAGCAATTCTTCTGTTGACCTTCACACGCAAAGCTTCCCAGGAGATGCTTCGCAGGGCATCGCAACTTCTCGACGAACGCTGTGGCAAAATTGCGGGTGGTACGTTTCACTCCTTTGCCAATACAACCCTACGCCAATATGCTTCCCATATGGGTTTGGATCCCGCCTTTGGCATATTAGACCGCAATGATTCGGAGAGTTTGATTGGTCTGCTGCGACAAGAACTGCGTCCGGCAACCCAGCAGCGATCCTTTCCCAGGCGTAAAACCTTGGTAGATATTTTCAGCCGAGCCGTCAACAAAGCCTTGTCGCTCGAGGAGGTCGTTGAAACCGATTATCCGCATTTTGAATCTCATTTGGAAACCATCAGCCGTCTTTATCAGCTGTTTAAAATTCGTAAACAGGAGCATCACTTCCTCGACTATGACGATTTACTTATTTACTTACAGCGACTATTGGCTGATTATCCAGATGCACTGGATCGCATTTCGGCACGCTACCATTATATTATGGTGGATGAATACCAGGACACCAATACCATTCAAGCAGAAATTCTATACCTTCTGACCCGCTCAAACCAAAATATTATGGTCGTCGGTGACGACGCCCAAAGCATTTATGCTTTCCGGGGAGCCAATTTCCGAAATATCATCGACTTTCCGCAACGTTTTCCAGCCACCCGCATCGTATCACTGGAAGAAAATTACCGCAGCAATCAGCCGATATTAACATTGACCAATACCATAATTGAAAGAGCCCGAGAAAAATTTACCAAAAATTTGTTCTCCCAAAAAAAGAATGGCGCCAGACCGGTTATGGTGAATGCCGAAGATGAATACAGCCAATCCCGCTTTATCATTAATCAGATCAAAGATCTTCAAAAACAAGGGGTGCCCATTAATGAGGTCGCCGTTTTGTTTCGCGCCAGTTTTCATTCCTTTGATCTTGAAATTGAATTGAGTCGTGAGGGCATGGCGTTTGTAAAGATGGGGGGTTTTAAATTTGTTGAGTCGGCGCATATTAAGGATGTCTTGGCCCATCTGCGCGTAATGGCCAACGTTTATGACCGCATCAGCTGGTACCGAATATTGCTGCTGATCGAAAAGGTTGGCCCCAAGACCGCTCAAAAAATTTATGAAGCCACCCTGGCGGAAAAAGCGGGTTATACCGGCTTGCTTTCAGCTGAGGTCGCCTCTAGCAAAGGGCTCGAACGTTTGAAAAAACTCATATCAATATTAGATAGCGAGCCGATGACGGTCAGCGAAATGGGGGAAGCAATCATCGAATACTACATACCGATTTTAAAAGAGCGCTTTGATGACCACCCGCGTCGCGCAAGGGATTTGGAGCATCTGGTTGAAATAATGGAGCGTTACAAACGTCTGGATCTCTTTCTAACCGATATGGCCCTCGAACCGCCAAACACCAGTTTTGAGAATTCACTGTACGCTGACACGACGGGAGAGGACCGCTTGACGCTTTCAACGATTCATTCTGCCAAGGGGCTGGAGTGGCATACTGTTTTTATCATTTGGACGCTTGACGGCAGGTTCCCCTCGGTGCATTCATTGCACAAAGAAGAAGAACTGGAAGAAGAGCTGAGGCTGATGTATGTCGCCGCAACCCGTGCCAAAGACCATCTGTTTTTTACCTACCCGAGCAATGTATACGACCGTAGTACAGGATTGATATTGAATCAGCCGTCCCGTTTTCTCGACGACATACCTGATGATATCCTTCAGAAGGAATATGAATACCGCTAATCTTTAAAAAATCCCCACCAAACAAATACGACAAACCCCACGATAGACACGATTGCAATGAGGTAGCCCGCCCAGTCAAAGGGTCGTGTCGCAAACCCGAGCTTGTCTACCTCACCGAGTTTGGTCTTACACGATGGGCATTTGGTCGTATGCAGCGGCAAATGCGTGTAACATTCAGGACACTTTTTGGTCATGAATCCGGATCTGCCGGAGCGGCCGTAAGGGGCATCATCGTGCATCTGGTTTCTCCTTTGTTACCTTCATTTTGCATGAGTTTTAATGCAAGATTCAGGTATGACTGCTTAACCCACCAATCGTTTCAACTTTTCCAGAAGCCGTCTGCGATGACGATCTCGCTTTCCTCTTTGATGCGGTTCAACCAGGTTTCAACAGCTTTAAAAGATTTTTGCTGCAGCAGGCGGGCTTTTATATCAGACTTCTCTTTTTCAAATCCCTCTAAAGAGGGCTCTTTGCGGTCTTTGAATTTGATCACGTAAACGCCTTTTTGCCCTTTGATGGGCTCTTTGTGAAACGCATCGCTGTCAGAAAGCTTAAAAGCCGCACCTGCGATTTCAGACTCATAGCCGATGCCCGGGATTGAATCATTTCGTTTAAACAATCCGGTGGTCTGAGCCTTCAAGTTGAGCTTGTCGGCGGCGGCCGTCAGAGTGGTATCGTTTTCAAGTTCCGTCAGGATAGACTGGGCTTGACGAAGCGCTTCGGCATCCTTTTTTTCTTTAATCAGATCCTTTTTAACTTCAGCTTCAACGTCCTTGAGTTCGGGAATCTGCGCCGGTCGCTTTTCAAGAGCTTCAATCAGACAATACCCGTTGCCCAGATCCTGAATTTCACTGACCTCATTGAGGGGCAGTTTAAAAGCCGCCTCTGCCAACTGCCTGGCATTTTGGGTCCCCGCAGGTCCTTTTTTCTGGGTGAAAAAATCAGTGTTGATCATTTTCAAACCGCGCTCTTTCGCAATATCGATAAACTGTTGACCTTCAAAAGTGGCATCAAAAACGGCCTCGGCCTCATCATAAGCCAGGTTTCTTGATCGGTCGGCTTTGAGTTTGTCTTCGATCTCTGTACGGGCTTCATCCAAAGATTGAACGGTGGCCGGATTGACCTTCTCAACTTTAATGATATGCCAGCCAAAATCGGTGCGCACCGGCTCACTGATTTCACCGGCCTGCATGGAAAAAGCCTTATCCGAAAACGGCTTGACCATGTCCTGCCGACGAAATGTACCTAGGTCCCCACCTTTTGATTTGGTGGGGCCTTCTGAGTATTCTGCGGCCAGTTCGGCAAAATCCTGACCGTCTCTGGCCAGTTTAAGAGCATCTTCGATTCTTTGACGGGCATCTTTGACTTGCTCAGGTGTGGCGTTCTGATCAACTCTCATTAATATGTGACGGGCTTGCACGGTTTGCGGGGTTCTAAATTTATCCAGATTGCTTTCATAGTAATCGGCAATATCTTCTTCTAAAATCTTCAGCTTGTCCAAATAGTTTTGAGGATTTAGATACAGGTAGCGAATTTTTAATTCAGGATCGGTTTTATACTTTTCTTTGTTTGCTTCAAAATGGGATTGGATCTCTTCTGCCGTCGGTTTTATATTTTTAATCTGCTGCGGTTCAATCAGAACATAGTCCAGATCGACTTCGGTATTGTTCCATTTGTACCACTGCTGCGCCTCGGTATCCGATACTTTGATATTGCCGGAAATAAAACCCTGCAGTTTGTTGATAACCATCGCTTCGCGTTGCTGCACCTCAAACGCTTCAGGCGTCAGTTGCGTGCGGCTGAGCATATTCAGATAGCGTTGATTATCAAAGACCCCGGCGGTTTGAAAAGCACCGATGCTACCGATGGATTGCGCCAGCTCATCATCTGATACTTGGATGCTTAGTTTTTCGGCTGCCTGCAGCATCAAAGCCCTGTCAATTAGCTGATCTAAGGCCCGTTTTGGCAGTCCCAAGGTTTGGATCAACTCATCATTGACATTGTTGCCGAATGACTGCCGCACCTGTTCAACAAGATTGGTGTAAGTGCTGCGGTAATCATCCAGGGTAATGATGCTCCCATTGACTTCGGCTACCCGGCTGGAGCGACCGGAAGTATATTGTTGAACACCCCATGGAATAAAAACAACAATGATGGCTGCCAGCAAAAATTTAATGATCCAGCTGCTGGCATGTTTGCGCATTAAACTTAACATTGAATTTTTCTCCTCGTGGGTTCAGAGTTCCCCGTTCAACGTTCAAGGTTATTCTGGGACTGAACCCCTAAACCCTGCTTGCCGCGGCAAAGCTTGCGAAAGCGAAGTCGGGAACCTATGAACCTTTGTTAACAAAAAATACCATGAAATTATAAAAGAAGGGAAGCAGAAAATTAGGAAATAAAGGTTAATGGGCTTTCCTGCTTGTCTATTTTGGTCCCAACTGTCTCAGAGCAATAAGCGCACAAATATTCGTATTTATCGCCTTCGGGCAAGACCAGCAGAAGCCTTTTGCGAACCGGTACGGACTGCTTGCATTTAGGGCAATAGAGCTCGGTGGCGTCAAACTCCTTGTAGACATCTGCCGCGCCGGGTTCACCCGTGACACCCCCTGGCGGTATGGCTTGTCGCTTCATTCCATTTTCCCGTTAGATTCATTCCATCACCTGCAGACGCGCGTGATTTGACCATCTGCAGCATTCATATAACCATTTAATAATA
>JAAUYK010010402.1_pt1 | contig 24822 bp, 23 predicted proteins | sample 7278021 | NCBI WGS metagenome assembly JAAUYK01 (sample SAMN14350223, study PRJNA611818) | marine sediment metagenome | isolation source: surface marine sediment (1.8m) | place: French Polynesia: Moorea | collected 2018-08
CGAGAGCGGGATCGACTGCGCCAATCGCTGGAATTAGCCCGAGAGATTCAGCAAATACTTTTGCCAAAAGATAATCCTAAAATCGAAGGATTGGATGTCGCCGGCAAAAGTATATATTGTGATGAGACGGGGGGCGATTATTTTGATTTCGTTAAGTTTAAAGAAAAACACGGTCAAAAATTAGGCGTAGTAGTGGGAGATGTTGCCGGACACGGCATCTCATCAGCCTTGCTGATGGCAAGTGTCCGATCTGCGCTCCGCCAACGACTTGCTTTGCACGGGTCTATTTCGCAGATTATTACCGATGTAAACTACCAATTGGCTGGAGATCTTGCAGATTATGGCCAATTTGTCACCCTGTTTTATATGCTCGTAGATCCGGCAAAACAGACACTTGAATGGGTGCGTGCCGGACACGAGCCGGCTATCTTTTATGACCCGGTAACTGACGATTTTATTGAGCTTCAAGGCTCCGGTATGGCTTTAGGTGTGAACAAGAGCTTTAAATATGAGAAAAATCAGAAGGAAAACTTTTCAAGAGGAAGTATCGTCGTCATCGCTACTGATGGCGTTTGGGAGGCCAGGAATGAAAAAGGCCAGATGTTTGGTCGTGAAGCTGTTTACGATGTCATTCGAAATAGTTCCGACAAGAACGCTCATGAGATCATGGAGACGATGATCAGCAAGATTAATGGATTTTTAAATGCATCCAATCCTGAAGACGATTTGACCCTTGTCGTTTTGAAGGCGCTTTAGATACAGCCTTTGAGCCACCGGAAAGGTGAATCTCTTCAAAGGTCTTTTAATTGTCATCACATTGTGTTTAGGTTCCTGAATTAAAACCATCACATTCGGGGGGGCGGGGGAAAAGCGAGACACTTTTCCCCCGATCCAATTCTACCAAAGCGTTTCTCGGGAAGACATTTCCTGAAATTTACGATCGAGTTTGCTGCCGATCGTGCCGAAAAGCTCGTCGAGTTCGTTTTTTATTGGTGACCAGTCGGAAGGGCACTCTTTCTCAAGCTGCTCCACCCGCAACTGAGCGTTTACGACCTCTTGCTCGAGCTGCCCGATAAGCGGGAGAACTTTTTCCTTTTGTTCAGACCCGAATTCGTCTGCGGTCTTTTTCATTGACTCCAGCTTCTCTTTCCATGCCGTTACTTCTGCCTGCATCGCTTTGCAGTAATGCTCTACTTTCATTTGTCGCTCCTTTTATTAATTTAAGATTAGGGCAGCGCTCCGGTCTACCCGGGGCAATTTGCCATATATCGTTACCGGCTCTACGGAAAGCCCCAAAAAGCCGGGAAGCTTGAATTTAAGCAGATACCGATAATTCCGCGACGGTATTTTGCCTACATTTGCCGGACTCCACAGATAACGTATCCGGCGTTATTAGAGTTTGGCGCTCATCATAGAAAATTTGACCGACTACCAGAGAAATGTGGATACGATTCGGGTTCGTAACGCCACACTGTGCCCTACACCGATAATATTTTATATTTTCCGTGGAGGGCATCCAGGACTGCTATTCGCTATGATAAAACACTCAAGTTGGCAACTATAAGTGAGTCCGGTTTTTTTATCAATATAAAAATAATATAAATCGCTTTTTAAAATCTGCAACTCACAAATTGGCAGGACCGCCGTGATGGTTTGTCAGCCAACCCCGGGCCACAGCGAGCTGCAGCGTTGAGGTGCCCGGCAAAAAGTGGGCGAGCCACAGAAAACAGGCGGCGCTTCTATATATTTTGAAACGCCGCCCTTATTAAATTTATAGGGCTTCCGTCGGGTATCAGGTCCGCCAATTTGTTTGGATTTATCGGCGGTTCAGCGTACCTGCACAAGCCCATGAAACGGTCTATGCTGCAATCAGGCAAGTTCAAAGCGGTCAAGGTTCATCACCTTGTCCCACGCCGCCACAAAGTCGTGCAGAAATTTCTCCTGGGAGTCCTCACATCCGTACACTTCCGCCAGGGCCCGGAGCTGGGAATTCGAGCCGAAGATCAGATCAACACGGGTGCCGGTCCACTTGGTTTCAGCTGTTGCGCGATCACGGCCCTCGAAAAGGTCTTCGTCTTCCGATGTTGCCTTCCACTCCGTGCTCATGCTGAGTAAGTTCACGAAAAAGTCATTGGTGAGGGTCTCGGGTCGCTTGGTGAAGACACCGTGCTGGGCCTGTTCGAAGTTGGCATTTAAGACGCGCATACCGCCAACGAGAACCGTCATCTCAGGAGCGGTCAGCGTCAGCAGTTGCGCCCGATCGATCAGCATATTCTCAGCCGGTACGGTGTATTTGGTTTTGAGGTAGTTGCGAAAACCATCTGCTTCCGGCTCCAAAACGGAAAAGGACTCAACATCGGTTTGCTCCTGCGACGCATCCATACGTCCCGGCGTGAAGGGAACGGTCACATCCTGACCGGCATTCTTCGCTGCCTGCTCAACACCGGCGCATCCGCCGAGAACGACAAGGTCGGCAAGCGACACCTTCTTTCCGCCCGACTGCGCGCTGTTGAAGTCCTTCTGGATTCCCTCAAGAGTTTCGAGTACTTCCGCCAATTGGGCCGGCTGGTTGACTTCCCAATCCTTTTGCGGCGCAAGACGAATGCGCGCGCCGTTGGCCCCGCCGCGCTTGTCGGAGCCGCGGAAGGTTGACGCCGACGCCCAGGCCGTCGATACCAGCTGGGAAACGGTCAGGCCTGCCGCCAGGATCTGGGCCTTTAGGGCGGTGATGTCCTGGGCGTCGATCAGCTCATGATCGACGGCGGGGATTGGATCCTGCCAAATAAGCTCTTCCACCGGGACCTCCGGACCAAGGTAGCGCACGCGGGGTCCCATGTCCCGGTGGGTCAGCTTGAACCATGCCCGGGCAAACGCGTCAGCGAACGCTTCCGGGTTTTTGTGGAAGCGCCGAGAAATCGGCTCGTAAATCGGGTCCATCCGCATCGCCATGTCGGCGGTGGTCATCATGGTCAAAACCCGCTTGAAGGAATCTTCCGCATCCGGCACGAGGTCTTTGTCGGCCACATCCTTTGGCTTCCACTGCTGGGCACCGGCGGGGCTCTTTGTCAGTTCCCATTCGTAACCGAACAGCATGTCAAAATAGCCCATGTCCCACTTTATAGGGTTCGGCGTCCAGGCCCCTTCCAGGCCGCTGGTGATCGCATCACTACCTTTGCCGCTGCCGAAGCTGCTCTTCCAGCCGAGGCCCTGCTCTTCGAAGCCGGCGCCCTCGGGCTCGGGACCGACAAGCGCGGTATCGCCGGCGCCGTGGCATTTACCGAAGGTATGCCCGCCGGCGGTGAGCGCAACGGTCTCCTCGTCGCCCATGGCCATGCGCCCGAAAGTTTCGCGGATGTCACGACCGGAGGCCACCGGATCCGGATTGCCGTTCGGGCCTTCCGGGTTCACGTAGATCAGGCCCATCTGCACGGCGGCCAACGGATTTTCCAGTTCGCGGTCACCGGAATAACGCTTGTCGCCAAGCCACTCGGCTTCCGAACCCCAGTAAATGTCTTCTTCCGGCTCCCACACGTCCTCGCGCCCGCCGCCGAAGCCGAAGGTCTTGAATCCCATCGACTCAAGGGCACAGTTACCGGCCAGGATCATCAGATCGGCCCAGGAGATCCTGTTGCCGTATTTTTGCTTTATCGGCCAGAGCAGCCGGCGCGCCTTGTCGAGGTTAGCGTTGTCCGGCCAGCTGTTCAGCGGCGCGAAGCGCTGGGTGCCGGACCCCGCTCCCCCGCGGCCGTCGGCGGTGCGGTAGGTACCAGCGCTGTGCCAAGCCATCCGGATAAACAGTCCTCCGTAGTGGCCGTAGTCGGCCGGCCACCATTCCTGCGAGTCAGTCATCAGCGCATAGAGGTCCTTTTTCAAGGCCTTAAGGTCAAGTTTCTTGAATTCCTCGGCGTAGTTGAAAGCCTTGCCCATCGGGTTGCTCAAGTCAGAATTCTGATGAAGAATCTTAAGGTTCAACTGGTTTGGCCACCAGTCCCTGTTTGACATACCACCACCGGCAGTGGATCCCGTTACCCGGCGCTTGTTATCTTCGTTCATAATGATACCTCCTTTTGGTTAGGAACGATTGTCAGCCAATGATTAAATGATTTATGCATCGCGCGATTGACAGTCTCGGCAGGTGCCGAAAAAATCAACCCTGTGATTTAGAATTTGAAAACCTGTTTCTTTGATGACTTCTTTGGTCAGGTCTTTGAGACTACCCAAATTCGGATCAATAACCTTATGACACTTTGTACAAATGACGTGGGGGTGAGGATAGGGCTTATGGCCGTCATAGCGATTGCTCCCATCTGGGAATCCAAGTTCCAACACCTCGTTGAGCTGTTTAAGAAGATTGACCGTCTTGTAGATGGTGGCGATGCTGGTTGTTGGAAATTCTGCCCTGACCGTTTCATAAATCCGTTCAACAGTCGGATGACCATCGCTAACTGCCAACACCTTCAAGACGGCCAGCCGCTGGGGTGTAAGACGGAATTCGTGTTCCTTCAGCTTCACAAGCATCTGATGGTAGCGTTGATCTGTGATAGCTGTATCAGCCCTCTTTTTCATTGTTCCATACCCGGAAGGTTTTTAATTATGGATAGCTATTATCCGTTAATAATGGTTCTCTTTTTATAAGTCAAGAGATAAGTGGCGGAATTCAGCCGCAACATGTCTCAAATAAGGTCACGTCGCTGTTTGCTTATATTAAAACCCAATAGACATCACGCGTATACTTGCTTCTTTTGTAATTAATCAAAAACCAATTCGCAGCGACTGTAAGCACCCCATATCCAAATTCAAAATCATCAAAACAGACCACCGATCCGGCCATTAAAAGCAAGCACTCTGCTCTATTGATCCGCACCCCATGCCGTTTTGCGGTCTGCGCTTTCGGGGCGCCGGTCGACATGGCAGTATCGTCTCTAAAATTGACGACTATTTGGTCTCTAGTTGTTGACAGGTTATCATTGGCTGCCTTATTTTGTATCGTCTGATTGCATGTAATATGAAATAGATATGCATGTTGTGAGATTTAGTGGCCTTTTATGTCGAACAAATTTGATGGGTTTATTCAATTCAAACAATAAACGCCAGATACTGGTCCGTTTAGAATTAAATCTAGCAGGATGGCAATAACACAATCGAGAGAGCGGTACAGCATCATTTTTGCCAGCGTGGCAGCATTAATGATGATCGGGCACCTTCAAGGCGGCAAGACGGTTCGGGACGCTTTGTTCCTCTCTTACTTTGACGTCGTCGACCTACCCAAGATGATGATTGCGACTGCGATTTTGTCTGCAGTTGCCGTTGTCAGTTTTTCCCGGGTGCTCGCCAGATACGGACCGGCCCGGCTGATGCCTCCCTTTTATATCCTCAGCGGTATGATATCTTTTGGAGAGTGGGTGGCCATGTCATTCTGGCCGCAATTTGTTACGGTTGCCCTGTATTTTCACATCACAGTGTTTGACGCCCTGCTGATCAGCGGTTTCTGGTCCATCATCAACGAACGCTACGACCCGTACAGTGCCAAAAATGTTATCAGCCGCATGGTCATTTTCACCGCCTTAGGCGGTCTTTTCGGTGCCGGCGCCGCCGCTGTCGTCGCTAAGACAGTTGACATCCGTGCCGTAATCGCGATGCTGGCTATCCTGCATGTTGTCACAGGGCTGGCCCTTTTTGAGGTTACCCGCGGCCAGACCCCCAGCAATGAGCAGCGGACCTCCCCTCAGGGTCTGATATCCGTTTTGAAAAAGAATTCTCTGATCCAACGCATGGCGCTGCTCATGTTGATGCTGGCCGTCACTATAACGATGCTGGACTATCTGTTCAAGGCCACGCTCCAGGCCTCCATGCCCAAGGAGCAACTGGTCACCTTCTTCGCCTACTTCTATATCGCCATCGATATCGGCTCTTTTTTGCTTCAAACCTTCGTCAGCCGCAGAGCACTGCAATGGCTCGGATTCGGTGGCACCATCGTGGTGCTGCCGCTGAGCATTATTTTGGGCGGGTTGATCACGTGCGTCTTTCGATCGCTAACATCGGTTACGCTACTGCGTGGCGCTGCCAATCTGATAACCAATTCCTTTTTCGGGCCCGGCTACGAGCTTTTTTTCACACCCATTTCAACCGCTGACAAACGCACCAGCAAGATTCTGCTCGATGTCGGCGCCAACCGCTCGGGCAACATGCTGGGGGGTCTGTTGATCATGGGCCTTTTGATGATTCCCGGATCCACCGGCACCTATATTTTGTTAACCGTCATGGTTTTTGCAGGTATGATGTCGCTGTTAATTTATCTGCTCAACCGAGGATACATCTCCCAGCTTGCGCACAACCTGCTGAACAGAAAACTGAAAGTCGATGAGGCCAACCATAAAGAAAAGGCTCCGGAAACTGATTTGGTATACAGCCGGGTGCGACTCGAGCCGGCTGGTTCGATGCAGCAAATATCACCCTACCGTAGCAGGGACAATTTGTCAGAGGACCAACCTGCTCAGCAGCAAAAAACCATTTCAGCACACAAATCCACGCCGTCGGGTACCCGTACCCATGATGCTGCTCAACTGGAAACCATACAGGATTTGCTCAGCCAGGATGAAAACCGCATCCGGCGTGCGCTGGTCAATAAGAAAATGACACCCGCCCTGTTGCCGCATATTCTGCCGCTGTTGCGTAGTCAAGGCGTGTTGAAGGAAGCCCTGAATGCCATTAAACCGCTGGCATCTCTGGCCTCCGGACAATTGGTTGACGCCCTGCTGGATCACCATCAACACCCCCTAATCCGGCGCCGCATCCCTCTTCTGCTGGGACAGGCCGACAACGAACGCGCGGTGCAAGGGTTAACATTAGGTCTTCAGGACAAGGAACCGGATGTCCGCTTCCGCTGTGCGGAAGCACTGGCCCACATCAAAAGCAGTCACTCTGAGCTGGCCGTTGATACCGACACTGTTTGGAACTGCGTCTACCGCGAAATTGCCTTTTTCAGCGGCTCGGATTTCAAGCCAATCCGGGGGGTGGAACCGCTGCGTCACTTGTTTAACCTCTTTGGTGTTATTTTCGGCACTGATATAATGGATATTTGCTATGAATCACTGCAGGTGCAAGATGCAACCATCCGCGGTACAGCTTTGGAATATCTGGAAAACCAGCTGCCGCAAAACGTGCGGACACCGCTATGGCCACTGATTGAATCCGGTCATATTGAAACGAAATCGGTACGCTCCTCGCAAGAAATCATGCAAGATCTGCTGCGAGCGCTGGACTCGGCCAAAAACAGGGACGATATTCTCGAACTCAGCGTCAAAGATCTTGAGAGGCAGGATTGATTGTCTATTGAGGCTTGAATTCAAGCGTTTAGGCAAACCGAATTTTTAAGCAGCAGGTGGTTTTGAAATGTGCATTGTATCATTTGAAACAACAAAAACGCTACAAAAGCAGGCAAATCAATGAAAACGCTCCGTGGAAATACTTCGCTGGACAAAAAGCTCACCGGGCAATATCGTCGACTATTCCGCAACCTGGGGCTTTTGATGCTGGCGATCGTAGCGCTGGCCACCGCGGCAGTCGCCTATTTCGACAAAAGACAGGTCGAAGATCTTTCGCGTGAGTTAATCGCCAGCACTGCAGCGACTGTTGTGGCGCAATTGACAGCCTTTTTTCAAACCGAAGACAACAACCTGCGGACCGCCGTGGAGCAGCTAAAAATGGCCCAACTCCAAGGAGATCTGGTGATCAAAGATCTTTTTTTCCTTTTATCTCCCTTTATAAATCCGCATCAAAATGCCAGCGGCATTCTCCTGACAGAACTCAACGCCGATAACGATTATTATGGCATACTCAATACAAATCCAGGTCAATCTGAATTTCAGGTCCGCACCCATTTCGCCCAGGAGTGGGGCCGAGGCAAAGCGCGGCTCGAACGCTGGAAAGCTGGTCAAATGCTGGAAAGCTGGTTTCGAAAAGATGATTTTGATATCAGTTCCCGCCCCTGGTATGCAAAAGCCCTGAAAGCGGCAGAAAATGAGATCGTCGCAACCGACCCCTATTCCTTTTATACCACAGACAAACAAGGCATCACCCTATCAACACGCTGGCGCAAACAGGCAGCGGACCGTCAATTCATTTTGGCAATTGATATCCTGCTCTCCGATATCACCCGAATCACCCAGGCGATGCGACCCACCGACAACGGCGTGGTCTTTGTGCTGACCCATGATCTTCGATTAGTGGGGCTTCCGGCAGATGCGCGGCTTGAAGATCAAAGCCCCGTTGAAACGAACCTGCTAAAACCGTATCAGCAAGTGGACATGCCTGTGCTTCAGGCTGGTGTATCCGAGTGGGAACGTCACGGGCGCATCCGCAAGGCATTTTCGTTTGAGTTTGATGGGCGCTATTGGTGGGCCGGTTTTGAATGGATCGAAGATCACCCCCAACATGCCGGTTTTTGGGCCGGCATTCTGGTTCCCGAGTCCGATTTTCTGGGCGCCCTGTCTGTGCAGCGCAACATTTCACTGGCAGCGATTGCCGGGATTGGCCTTGTGCTCGGTTTGATTTTAATCGTCAGTGCCGTGCACAAAATTCGCCACGAGGTCCGGGAAGCGGTCGCTCACATCGGACAGAAATTGGGGCCTTTTGAATTGCTTTACAAAATCGGCGATGGCGGTAACGGCACCGTCTATCGTGCCAATCATGCCCTGCTCAAACGACCCACGGCAGTCAAGGTGATGCTGCCGCAATTTGCCAGCAGTGAATCCGCCAAACAACGTTTTATCAGAGAAGTGCAGTTGACCAGCCGTCTGACCCATCCCAACACGATTGCCATTTATGATTTCGGCCAAACGCCCGAGGGAACACTTTACTACGCCATGGAGCACCTCAACGGCGTCACCTTAGAGGATCTGGTGCGCATTTCAGGCCCTCAACCCCCGGCGCGAGTGTTGCATATCCTTCATCAAGTCTGCGCTTCTCTGAGCGAAGCCCACGACCAGGGACTGATCCATCGCGACGTTAAACCGGCCAATATGATGCTGTGTGAGCGCGGTGGACTGTACGATGTGGTTAAAGTTCTCGATTTCGGCTTGGTCAGAGAAATCCAAGAAGATCAACTGCAGCAACCGGACGAGGACAACGCGGTTGTGGGCACGCCGTTTTACCTGGCGCCTGAGCTGATCAACGATGCTTCGGTTTTCAGCCCGCTAAGTGACCTGTATGCGCTGGGCGGCGTTGCCTACTATTTGCTCACCGGGCACAATGTGTTTGAAGGGGCCAGTGCCATGGAGATATGCGAAATGCATTTACACGATGAGCCGCTGCCGCCCTCCCGGCGCGTCACCCGTTCGATTCCCGCCGATCTCGAAGCCATCGTGAAGCAGTGTCTGGCCAAAGAACCGGCCGACCGGCCGCAGAGCGCCGGCGCCCTGTCCGCAATGCTCGCTCGATGTGAAGACTTTAGCGCTTGGACAGACCAACAGGCCCAGAAATGGTGGACGGCCAATCGCAGTACGTTGCCGGTGGAAGAGCACGAGGACACCCATTCGCCTTTGTCAGACACTCAAATGTTGATCCAATCCGATACCCGAACCGGATCTTAACCTTTCACCGCTGTGCCTTTACAGCTCCTTTCGCTAAACCCTTATCCTTTGGGGTTATGTGTTTGCCGGCAATGAACACATGACAAGGCCAGATTGTCTCTTGGTCACCATATCCGACTGAGCCGATATGCCGTTTAGGGCAGGATCCAGCGCTTTTTTAGCTGATCGAGCCCGAACACAGCAAGGTAGATCAGCAATCCGCCGCAACAGATCCGTAATAAAGCGAATAGAATTTCACCCCTAAATATGAATTGATGTAATCCGGCCAGAGCTAGTATTAGCCCAATACACAGACACAACCATTTGATGAGATTGAAGGAGATTTCTTTTAAACTCTGTTTAATTGACCTGTCCGGCCAAAATCCAATGGGTTGCACTTTTGCAATAAATTGGTTGATGGTTGCTGCCGGTGTCGCTCTACCCCAGAGCACACCCATCAACACACCTAAAAGACTGGACAATGAAGTTAAAATTAAGCGAAACTCATAGCTGATATCCGTAAAAAAGGCAAAAAAACCGCCGGCCAAAATGCCTGCCGCAATCGCCAACAATTCGGCATCAGCATTAATACGCCACCAAAACCAGCGCAATAACGTTGGCGTGCCGAATGCCGCACCGACGGTGGCGACTGCTCTCCAACCGCTTTCAATGCTTCCTATATAGGTGCTGATGATCAATGCGATCAGCAGAAACAGCACGACCGCTATTCTGGCAATTAAAATTTGAACTTTGTCGGAAGCCCCGGGGAATATTTTCAACAGCCAATCATTGATAATGTAGGATGCGCCCCAATTGATGTGCGTGTCGACCGTACTCATAAAGGCAGCCAACAGGCTTGCCAAAACCAGCCCCAAAATGCCCGGGGGCAGCAGGAGTGTCATCAGCACAGGATACGCCCCCTCTCTGTCGTTTAAAACAACTGTTGTATTGTCAATCGTATACACATCCTGCCCTATGGGTAAAATAATCACTGCCGCGAGGCCCACCACAAACCAGGGCCAGATTCTTATCAGATACTGAAATATTAAAAATAGCAGCGAGGCTTTTTTGGCGTCGGCCGCATTGCGAGTCGTTGCCAGCCTTTGCATCATGTAGCCGCCACCGTCGGCATCGATTCCGGAAAATGATTGCACGAACAGGTAAACCGCAAACAGCACCGATCCGATTTCCAGAGCACTCATCCAGCCGGCCTGTGTCGGAAACAGCTCGAGAAATTGATGTTGGCTGCCATATAGGTTTTTCAAGCCATCAGATAAACCGCGCTGGCCGCCGATATAAATCCAGGCATTGACGGCCAGCCACACACCTCCGGCGAGACTTAAAATGAATTGGATAAAGTCGGTGATAATAACGGCACGAATGCCACCCATAGATGAATATATGGCGATTATTAAAAGCATTAAAACCAGCGTAATGGCTTCGTTGGGTGACCCTAAGCTGCCACTGGCGGGAATCAGCTTACTGGCAAAGTCATACAATTCAGGAAACCATTTATTCCAGCTAAAAAACACGTTTGATATTTTTAACACCGCAGTGAAAATCCAGGCAAGGATGATACAATTCAGCAAGATACCGCTGACACCGGCTCTGAGCAACCGAAGCGCTTCGGTTCTTCTGCCCGAGTACCGTATGGCGATAAACTGGGCATCCGTTAACACGCCGGTCTTGCGCCATGCTGCGGCAAAAAATATGATTACCGCCGAGTGAATACCCAGCCATGGCAGCCAGAACCAATTTCCGGACAACCCCTTGCTGGCGATAATGCCGCTAATGGCAAGGGGGGTATCGGCCGCAAAATTAGTGGCAACAATTGAGATGCCTGCCAACCACCAGGGCATATTTCTGCCGCCTAAAAAATACTCTTCTTTATTTCTACCTGATATTTTTCGAAGCAAAAATCCGATAAGTAGGACCACAATGAAATAGGTAATGATTACCCCAAAGTCGATTAGCTTCATTCCCATGGCTAAATTAGTCTCACTCTTGTTCGGATGAATATATGGTTAAAATCTGTCAATAGCTATACAATCAATTGCTGCCATCAACACGTGCTGTTGATCAGTCCGCACTTTTCATAAGATGACGCCTATATGAAATTAGCCTATAATTTTGGCACTATTTCAGAATTATCAAATAATTAATGCGAGAACTCATTTGGACAAGTTGAGCGGAATATTCCCGCGGACATGATAAGAACGTCGACGAGCAGGATAGTCGACTTTGCCTGCCTGTGACATAAGCGGCAAAATCTCAACAGACTGGCGCTGCTCGTATCCTGCCTTAAAAAGGCCAGCGGCATGTAATTGAATATCCGGGATCAGTATGTACAGACTCAAAAGAAGCTATTGTTAAGTGGAGAAATGGAAACTTTACAAGAGCCGAGCAAGATTTAGTGACCGACATATCACACTTATCAACATGGCCAATCACCCCATGCATCCAAATATAAACCTTGGTTTTTTTCAGGTTCAGAAGGTCCCGAAGCTAAACTGGACGCGTTTGGTTGTCAAGTGAGCGTTTTGTTGGGGTTGCTCGGTTGTTTAGTGATCCAGTAAGTCTAAGGATTTCCATCAAACCACCGCATATAGGAGGAAACCGCCGAAACAAATTGCTAGGAGACCACCGATGCGGCCAAAGGATGGTGCAAGGCCAAGCGCCCAGGACATTAAACGCTTAAAATTAGCACGGCCCATCATTCCCAAAACAGCTGCGGCGATAATCGAAATATATCCCAGGACTAAAATCGCGGTTGGAAATCTTGTTTGTGAAGCACACAGGATTAAAGCGACACCGATGATCACTCTCACAACGACAGCCAAGATATGCAGACCTATTGATTCCTGTTTTCTGCGCAGCAGCCCAAATATATTCTCAGGATTGATCACAATGATGAAGCCGGCAACAATCGTCGCGACGCCAAAAAGTATGATGAGGTATTTCAAGCCAGCGCTATCTTAAGATCAACCGCATTTTTTAAGGTGTTGGCCACGATACAACCGCGTTCAGCAATGGTCACCAGTTTTTGCATGGCTTCTTTATCGTTATATTCCGCTGCTATTTTCATTTCAACGGCCGAAAAACTTGGTGGAGCGGCGTCCAGGGTTCCCGTGATACTTAATTTGACATTGCTCATGTCAGATTCCCGGCTTTTGGCCGCGGCCAGAAGATTGCTCATAAAACACCCGCCTAGCGCCATCAAAAGATTCTCGCCGCCCATGGCTCCCCGATTTTCACCGCCTTTGGCTTCAGGCCGGTCCATCACAACCGTATGATCTCTGGCCTTGCCTTCAGATGCCGTTGGGCCGATCTGGTCGACGCTGACATTCACCTTGACAGCTTCACTCATTTTAGCTCCTCCTTTTGTTCGGAGTTGGTTTGCCTAAATAGTTTAAGGCGTGTGCGCGGAAATTAATTTCCATTTTTCAGCGTGGCTGCAAGGAACTTCGTAAAGCGCTCCCAGGATTTTTTATCTGCTGCCTCTTGATATCGGTCACTCCCAAAAACCGTAAACGCATGTCGCGCCCCGCCATAGGTGATCATTTCGTGGGCGACGCCGGCCGATTCCAGCTCTTTGGCCAGATCGGCGAATTGGTCCATGGTGATGAGCTTATCTGCAGTACCATGCATAATCAATATCTTTCCCCGGGCTTGAGTGTAATTTTGCCCTGGAGGAGTTTGTAAGCCGCCGTGAAAAGCGGCAAAGCCCTTCAGGTCGGCGCCGGATCGCGCCAGTTCCAGAACAGCCGCGCCACCGAAACAATAGCCAAAAGCAGCGCCATTGTCGATGTTGGCCCCTTTTTTCTTTGCCGTATCCAGAGCCCCTTGCATCAGAGCCCGCATTTTTGATCTATCTTGATACAGCTCACCCGTATGCTGCCGTTTGTCTTTGACTTCATTGGGTCTCACGCCGGCACCAATCAAATCCAGCGCAAAAACAGCATAGCCCAGATCCGCCAGCATATGGGCTCTCTTGATTTCATAATCCGTCAAGCCATCCCAGTCGTGAATGAGCAGAACAAACGGGGCCTGTTCCGAGGGGCTGACGAAATATCCCTCATATGGCTGACCATCGACCTCATATCTCACCGGAGCGCCGGAAGCAGCCAGCGCAACAGTAGAGAAAAGTAAAAGAAGGATTGATAAGATAAGGTAGCGCATTTTGAACTCTCCTTATTAGACCAACTGTTCATTCAATTACCAGTCAGCGATATTTAAAAATTTTTGGTTTTCGTTAAACATATCCTATTGTTTCCAAGTTAATGCACTCAGAGCATCAAGTCCAGCGATCCCAAACGGTTTTTTACGATCATAACCGCAAAGACTTTATGGGTAAATGTGGCTTCTAAAATCTGCTCAAAATTACTGGTTTCAATCAGCCCAATGAACTAAATGAGATCGCATAAGCTGAAAATCAACTTAGTTTGCAGAGGCGGTCGTCCTGTCGGGGACCGCCTTTTTTTGTGGTTTTATTTGCACATCAAGAAAGCGGTCTTAACATACAACGTTCTTGGTCACCGATGAAATAAACTTGTAAATTAGGAGGAAACTTAAATGTTTGGATTTGTAATTAATATTGAAAAAGCCACCATGGAAAATAATAACTTTCGCAAGGTACTGCACACCGCTCAGAACAGCCAACTGGTGGTGATGAATCTGCTGCCCGGCGAAGACATTGGAGCGGAGGTTCATGATCTCGATCAATTCATTCGCTTTGAATCCGGTCGGGGCAAAGTTATTCTGGATGGAAAAGAATACGAGGTTGAGGATGACTGGGCAGTTGTAATTCCTGCCGGTGTGGAGCATAATGTGATCAACACCTCTGACAACGAGGCGATGAAGCTGTATTCCATTTACTCACCACCGGAGCATCCGGAGGGAACCGTTCATCCTACCAAAGCAGATGATACAGGCCATGATCATTAAGGTTTTTTTTCGGGGCGCCTAATTAGACTCTAGCCTATATCAATGGCGTCCCGATCTCTATCTGCCATGCTTATTTATTTCTGAAGCGCTTTAACTCCTCTGAGAACCAATCTTTGCTTTCGACCACATCTTTATCCGAGCAGCTTATTTGGTAGGACTTACCACTCAACATACTCTTTGAGGCACAGTAATCGATGAAATCTTCGGTGGTTTTAATTTTGGCCTTGAAATGATCATATTTTTTTAAGATATGCTCGATTGCTTCTTCAGCATTATGTGCCTTGCCGTTTCTGATAAAGGCACAGTTAGAATTCTGAATCCTATTTATCAGATACTCAATTTCTGCTTGCATATTTGTATCGCTGGCCATAATTGGCCATGCGAGCAATATGAGCACCAAAGTAGTGAACATTATTTTCATTTACGTCTGCCTAGAAATGAAATGAGGTTTAGCGTTTTCAGTTAGACCACCAATCGCAATAAATATCAAATGCAATATTTCCACGGATGCATTCCGAATTTCAGGCGTCAAATTATCCGATTGGTTGGCTTTAATTGCGTTACTGCAACAGCTGCATCCTGATTAACTCTTTCACTCTTTTATTTGTCGACGGCTGTATTATATTACACCTAAATTTTAATTGGAGGCGAATATGAGTGACGATAAAAACGTGCTGGGCCAAAAGCTTCAGTTGTGCTCTGTTGACCCGATAACGGGCTACTTGCGCACGGGCACTTGCGAGACAGGGCCCCAGGATTCAGGATCGCATGTCGTCTGCGCGCAGGTGACAGATCGTTTTTTGGAGTTTACAAAATCAAGGGGCAATGATCTGAGCAGCCCCATTCCTGGATCCAGTTTTCCTGGTCTGAAACCGGGGGACCGCTGGTGTTTGTGTGCGCTGCGCTGGAAAGAAGCCTTGGAAGCTGGCGTTGCGCCACCGGTGATCATGGAGGCAACCCATGAAGCAGTGCTGCGCCATGTATCGCTCGAAGATTTAAAACACCATGCTTTGATTGAAAATTAAGCTTACCGCAAACAAGCCGTCTGGGGAAACGGGCACTGAGCATTACGCATTGATATAAGCAAAGCATGTATATGGTCTTATTTTGCCTTTACACCGTCAGGGGCGAGAATAGTGTATTTTCGCCTTTTAAGAGACCATAACAATCCTGCCTGAATCAACAGGCCGATGACGGTCAGACCGCCAGCGGCAGCAAATGAAAAGCGATAGGCCCAGGGCTCAGCATAGCCGGCGGAAATCAACCCGTCCACGATGGGGCCGGCAATCAATGTGCCCGCCACACCAAAGCTGAGAAAAAACGTGCCGTTGAACCAGGCGAACAGACGTCCGCGCATCTGAGGCGGTATCAAAACAGATGCAAAAGTATAAGCAGCCGCCATAATAATCGCATCCCCCACCCCGCGTAAAAAGCATGCCACATAAATCATGGGCAGGGAGGTTGAAAATGTGAGCATACAAAGCCCGGCAACGGCAGCCAAGGTGCCGATCAGCAGTGCGCTGCCATTGCTGGTCCGACGACAGAGCCAGCCGACGGTCCATCCCAGGGCAACAATGGCCAGTGATTGGGTGTTCACAATATAAGACAGGGTACGGCTGTCGAGATCCAGGCCCGTATCCAGCGTAAGGTACTGCGTGAAAATGATGGCAATCGAGTTGCGGCCGAAATTGATAAATACCATCCCGGCCAGAAAAACCAGGTAAACAGCAGAAGTCGATGTCAATTTAGCGCTGTGATCTTTTGCAGTGCTTGCTGCAGGATCGATCTTAACGCCTCCCTCCGGCAGAAAAAAGAGCGGTAAAGTGGAGATCAGCATGGCGCCGGCGGCCACAAAAAAAAGCGGGCCTTCATAAAATCCCCAGCCTTCGACTTTTAGTCCCAAACCGTCATAGAGCAACCCGCCGATCCAGACACCGATCACACGTCCGACACCCCCCAGGCTGGCAAGCCACCCCTGAATGCGGCTGCGCTGCTGTTCATCATAAATGTCTGAAACCAGAGCGCTCCAACTGATGTTGGACATCGACCAGAAAATTTCAATAATGGTCAATCCCAAGATAATCGCATAACCGGCAACACTGGGGGCGGAAAATTGCCGATGCACATACCAGACGGCAACCGTCCCGCAAGCCGCTAGTACTTCACCAACGATAATCAGGGTGCGGCGCATCTGGAGACGGTCGGAGAGGCGGCCCCAAACCAGGGTCTGGGCCAGCACATTGACCACCATCGGCAGCGTGGCAAACAGGGTGGTTTCAGTAACGCTGAGCCCAAGGTGATGGCGCAGGTAGATGGAAAGATACGCATAAAAAAGGCCGCGGCGAAACATGGCCAGTATTTCAAAGGACGATAAACCCGTAAAATAGCGTAAAGGCGTTGAGGGCAAGAAAACCTCTTTCGATTGGCTTATGAACGGCAATGGCAGTCCAGAATCAGGTGATTGCGCCGAGCTTCAATGGCAGTAAATCCTATTAGCACCCACCAGTCTCACCAGGATCTGTGCAATGTTTATCCAATTTAAACAGCTAAATACACTTCTGCTGCGCGCAACCATATGTCCCAAAACGGGTAGACGTCAATTAAAAATCGTTCTCGAGCACAATCCGGTAGCGCGGTTTACCTGTCCGCAACCTTTCTAATGCGTCGTTGACTTTGGACATCTCAAAGGTTTCTATCATCGGTTCGATGCTATGGCGGGCGGCAAACGCCAACATTTCGTTGATGGTGGCCGGGCTTCCCAGAGGCGATCCGCCAAAGGATTTTTGCCCGATAATCAACGGCATGGTCGTTATCTCAACCGACGGGACCGCGCCGACAAGATGCAGTTTGCCTTTGGGACTCAAGGCGTTGAGGTAAGCATCCCAGGGCAGCGCAATATTGACGGTTACCAAGATCATGTCGAAATGTCCGGCGAGGTTTTCCAGCGCACCTGTGTCGCGGGTGCTCACATAATGATGGGCGCCCAGCTGCCGTGTCGCTTTCTCCTTTTCAGCGCTGGTGGAGAAAGCGGTTACTTCGCATCCCCAGGCTCGCAGAAATTGCAGGGCCATGTGCCCCAGGCCGCCGATACCCACCACGCCGACCCGATCTGTGGGACGGATGTTGTTTTGAACGAGGGGATTGAATACTGTAATACCGCCACAGAAAAGCGGACCGGCGCTGGCGGCTTTTACGCCGTCGGGCAGCGGAATCACCCAGCCCATGTGTGCGCGCACACGGTCCGCAAAACCGCCGTGTCGGCTCACTATCGTTGCCTGGGCGTTGGGCGCACAGATTATGGTTTCCGGACATGCACTGGGAGCACAGCATGCAGGACTGTGCAAACCAGCCCAACCCCACCGTCTGACCTTTGGCCAGGAGCGATACGCCTGGGCCGATGGCTGAAATTTCACCAACAATCTCATGCCCGGGCACCAGCGGATATTCGGCAATTTCCCATTCGTTGTTGATCATGCTCAGGTCACTGTGACAAATACCACAGTGGCTTACCTAGATGTCGACCTATTTAGCTCCTATTTCACCGAGCTTATATTCAAACGGCTGCAGTCTTTGGCGGCATAAGCTTTAACATCCATATGCTGTCTCCCTTCATATACTGGCAATCAATGCTGGGTTAGTCCAATCGTCATTTGAAGGTGCGCTTGCGAATTTCACATTTCACCAGATAGTCTTATACGAATCAGGCGCCAAATCCCACTTGCGACCGTAAACGTGGATACGGTCGGTCCTCTCATTTTGATCATATAACCACCCGCCGGCATGAACCCAGGCAAGAATACCCCCGCGCAGATTTATAATGGTAAATCCTTTTGGCGCGAGCTGCTGGGCAAATATGCCGCTGCGGTAAGCAATGGTGCAATAGGCAATTTTGAGGTGATCCCTGTATTTTTCAGGATTTTTCAGAAAAACTTCGGACGTTATCGCGCCGGGAAGCATTGATATCCGCTGCTCTTCCGGTTTGCGTGTGTCGATAAAGATAACTCTTCTTTCTCTGGCAAACCGAGCGGCAGTATTGGGTTCGACATCCGTCACTTCAGGAAAACTAATCTGATAATCGAGATATAATTTTTCAATCACCCTTCGCTTTTCAAGGTCTGATAACGGCTCGACGGCAAACACAAGCGACGCAATCGATGAAATAAGGAGTACCGTCAGAAACTTGCGTAAGGTCGTTATTGTAATCCAATTTGTCATCGAGTTAATAATTTTGTTAAGCTCTCTGTAGAACACCGCAATTACTCCAATTCAGCATAAGGTTTGTTAGAATAGATATATTAATACCGGAAATCAAAATGTCATTACACCACAAAGGCCCTGGTCGGATTTGCCTAAAAAAGGCTTTATTTATTATAGATCTTATGTGAAACCATCACATGTCCCGTTTCAATCCGAAGACGCTCAACGATATGAAATGGTTTGTGGGCGTCTTTTTCAGGATCACCGCATGAAGATTGTCGATGGGGAAACCATTATGAAAAGGTTTTTACTTGCTTTCTTTATGATTTTACCATTGGTGGGTAGCATTTTTGCAAAAACCACATATGAAATTGCCCCTGAATACATCGCCGCGCCGGCCCGGTGATATTTTAATGCCGCCAGCAAAAGCGATCTGAAAGCCATGCGCCCTTGTTTTCAGGATGGGGCAGTCATCATAGATGTCAGCCGCAAGATTGAGGACATTGAGGCCATTAGCCGCTGGGCCCAAAATGAGGTCTCTAGTGGGCACTACACCATATTGCAAATTGTGACGAAGGAAAAAAATGCTCTGAAACTGCTGATCAGGTTTGCACCGCAAGGGCATAGCCATGGATTCAAGGCTCATTACACATTTGAATTCAAGGACGGTAAGATCAGTAAAGTGAACTTGCGGTATGCATAAGCTAAAATGGTAGCCGGCAGCGACCCGACCAAAACAGATAAAAAGGAAGTAAAAAAAATGAAGTTTAACTATATTGCCACGTTGAACATTTTACTATTGATTACTGCTTTGACTGCCAACGGTGACAATTTTAATGATTTCAGCAAGGACAGTCAGCTGCAAGAATTATCGCCACCGGTGCGCTGTTTTTTTGATGCCGCCGCTCAAAATGATCGCACCGCGTTGATGACCTGTTTTGCCGATGACGTGGCGGTCAGCGGCAAAGCCAAAGCTTCAATTGTACCCGATACGGAAACAGCCGAGCCTCCGGAACTGGGGTATCATGAGACGTCCATCACCCGCGTGCACGGTATCGTTGAGGTCAGCTTTAGGGCCTTTGGCATTCACTATGACATCATGGTGGAGTGCTGGGATCATCAATACGATCCCCGCTGTGTGGAAGATACTTATATACTGGAGCTTGTCGAGGGTCTCAAAATGGCATCCGATAAAGCAACGTCCTGAGATGGTGATATTTAGAAAATAGCTTCCCTTCCTTTTTAAGCAGGGGGCAGTGCATGTCTGAGCCACAAATGCAAACCATGCACCGCGCCCTGCCGTTTTTTATCTCAACTGCATCAATAGCGCTAAAATGAAATCAAAAGTTGACAAAATGCAGGATGATGACCAGCATAATCTGAAGAACAAAAATTGAAACAAGATGATTCATCCTCGGAAAACTAAAATTCCAGGGATGGATGAATCAATATGCTGAACAATTTCTTATAGAATTGCAGAAAACGCTCTGTGACGGGCCACATTTGTATTTACCCGGTCATTGCGAGAAAGCGTGCTCGAATGAATAAAATCTTGACTAAATTTTACTGTTTGGCGTTGATGTTAATGCTGGGCATGACGGCTTTTCAATTCTTCAGCTCATCCGATAGACCTGATAATCCCAATGCACTTTCCAGACTGCAGGCAGCACAAATATCAGACGACCGTGTTGCGACATGGGAGACCACACCCGGAATCCATCTTATCGCAGGGATCTGCGCGCTATTGCTCGTGACTTATCTGTACTGGAGCTGCTACCGCAAATTCCAAAAAGACAACCTGGCCGAGTCTAAAGTCAGGGAAAATACCCTTTACAACATCTCGCTGAAAACCGGCCGCACCGAATATGATCTTTTCCATAAGTCTGCAGAAGGCTGGTCGGTATCCAACGATAAAATTGAGCAGGATTTTAAACGCTATATGTCCGACCAGGTCATGCCGCATTATGCGCAGGATTTTGTCCGCAAAAATCGGGAGCACATCGACGAATCGTTGATCACCCGAAAGGATGTAAAACCGACGACCTGGAAGGATTGGGCGATCGCAGCGCTTGTATTTCCAGGCAGTGTCCTGTTTCTTTATTTTTTGATGTCCTTGTTCGATAAATACCCGAAAGTCTAATGCGCCACCCTCCGCCGCACCCGAATCCCAGTCTCTATTGCTGGTCGGCACAGCCGTTGTTCTGCTGCTGATTTTGGCTTACGCTGGTGACTGTTATTACATCTTCCGGGGAAAAGTAACATATAAACATGAAAGCGCCTACTGAGAAAAAAAGACAATGGTTGTGGTTTGCGGCACTTTGGTGCGGGGGTTTATTGGCGGCCTTCATGCTAAGTTTTCTGGTGCGCTGGCTGATAACAAACACCTAGGGTCACTAACAGACTCAAAAAGCTGAACTCACCTTTGTAACTTAAATCCTAAAGGTCACCCAAGATACGGACTAGTGAAATTTAAAATCATTCGTTTCGCCCACTAAAACACAGGATGCTTTTCAATTTAAGCAGTCAGCCCTTTAAGAATCCTCTAAAAAAGCGTTGACCTACTATATATTGTATATTATAATAGTTGGACTACAATATAGCTCTGTTCTAAATTATAGTCATCTTCTCGAATAGGCAGCCACATCTGCCCAACAATCAATCTTTGGAAGGAGATTGCCATGCCAGTCGCAAAGAAAAAAGCAAAAAAGAAAAAAACTGTTGCCCGAAAAAAAACGGCCGCAAAGAGAAAAACAACGGCCAGGAAAAAAACTGCTGCAAAAAGAAAACCGGCTGCCAGAAAAAGAACTGCCGCTAAGAGAAAGACGGCTGCAAAGAAAAAGACCGCCAGAAAAAAGACAGCCGCTAAAAGAAAACCGACAAAGAAAAAAGCAAAAGCCAGAAAGAAAACCACGGCTAAAAGAAAGACAGCTAGAAAGAAAACGGCTGCTAAAAGAAAACCGGCTGCAAAAAGAAAGACAGCCAGAAAGAAAAAGGCTGCCAAGAGAAAACCAGCTGCTAAAAGAAAGACAGCCAGAAAGAAAAAGGCTGCCAAGAGAAAACCGGCTGCCAAGAAAAAAGCAAAGGCCAGAAAGAAAACCACCGCAAAGAGAAAGACAACCAAAAGAAAAAGACGGTAGGTTCCATCTAAGCCTTAAAAAAACGGGGAGACGATCATCATTTTCTTCACGAATATGATCGAACTCCCCGTTTTTGTCCAACAGAGATGCATCCAGTACCGGGTTTCATTCGGTTGTTTAGTTCTTAAGAAACCCAGCCGCATTAATCCAAGCTAATTGGTAAGTACAAACGTAACTTTCAATAGCACCTTATATTGAGTTATCTTGCCATTTTTAATATCCGCCTGTTGATCCTTTATCCATACGCTCTTAACATTTTTTAGGGTCTTGTTGGCACGTTTGACACCGGCTTTTAGGGCATCATCAAAGCTTTTGGAAGAAGTGGCAGAAATTTCGGTTACTTTGGCAACGGACATGGTTCCCTCCTTTCACAAGTTCAGGTAAAATGACTTGATTGGATTGATGAGATACAAGTTGATTTGAACTTCTACGAATTAATGGAAATCTATGAAATGCAACATTGAGAATATGTGCATGGTGAAGTAAAAGTCAAGATGCAAAACCCCCTCGCCGGATCTTGCAAAAGACGGTTTTCATACTCTCCTAAAGCGTTAATCAATCACCAGGTCTTATCCCACTTTTTCGTGGATCTTTATGATTTGATCCACTTCATCCTGGATAAACCGAGTGTGCGCCACGGCTTGTTCCATCGTCATCATCGGAACTTCGGCAGACAGATCTTTTAGCTTCTCACGGTCGATACCGACGGTTTTGTTCACCATAAACGAATCAACCTCACCGTCTCCCAATATATAGCCGCAACCACCGGCAACTCCCAAAAATTTATCTCCAAAAAAAATGGGAACCACCAGTTTCATCAGACCGGCATCGCATTCTGAGATGACCGGTTGTCGGGTTCGCTCTGCTTGAGCAGCGATATTTTGATGTGCAACCGCACAGATATAGTTTTGCCCCTTCTCATCGGCCTTGATCAGCGGGCAGAGCTTGTTGGCCCAGCGCTTAAATTCGGTAATGCGTATGCCTTCCACGTCAAAAACCGAAGCATTCAAGCCGGATTGTGCATTAATTTTTTGTTCCAGTTCAAGCCATTTTTCTAAAGGTGCAATGTCGATAAGTTTCATTCATTTCTCTCCTTGGGTTTCGCAGAGGTCTCTGCCATCCTCGGAATCGAAACCTTAAATGCCGAGCCATGCCCGGGTTTCGATTCTACGTTTATCTTTCCGCCGTGTTGATCGATAACCTTATCTGCAATAAATAGTCCCAACCCTGTTCCTTGGTTCCCTTTGGAGGAAAAGAACAGGGTAAACAAATTTTCATAGGTCTCCTGATTCATTCCAATGCCATTGTCCTGAATTTCAAAAATGACCTGCCGCGCATTCTGCTGAACTCGAAAAACGATTCGATGCTTTTTGTCGGCTTGATCTTCAAGGCAGGCGTCCAGCGCATTTTCCAGTATATTGATTAACGCCAGTCGCACAACGCCGGCATCGATATTGAGTGTGCCGACCGTTTCGTCGAAGTCGCGGATAAAATCGAAGCCTTTTGCCCTAATTTTTGCTTCTACTGTTGCAGCCACATCTTCGGCAAAGTTGAGGCCATCGATAGGTGACCGTTTGAGCTCTCTTTCTTTGGCAAAGAAGAGGATGTTATGAACCAGTTTGCGAATACGATCTACAACCGTTTTAACATCCGCCCAACCTGCCTGCACGCGTTCCGGTTTGTCCTTGGCAAATCCGGAATCCACCAGATAGATACCGCCGTCCAAACCTGTCAGCAAGCCTTTGATTCCGTGCGATATTGAGCTGATCTTCAATCCCAAAGAAGACAGATGATCCTGCAGTTTGCGAATCTGGGTGATGTTAGTGGACATTTCCATGACGTGGGTGACCTCGCCGTTGGCGTTGCACAAAGGGGCTGTCCAGATCAAAACATTGTAGCGCTCACCGGATTTGGCCGTGACCACCATCTCCGATTGATGAGACCGGCCATCTTCAAAAGTTTTAACCACCGGGCAGTTCGGACAGGGTTCGGCCCGATGTTTGTAGACCTCATGGCAAAAAGCACCTTGTTCAACATCAAAATCTTCTTTGAAACGTCGATTGGCTGCCGTCAGCCGAAATTGGCGATCCTGCACCGAGATGTAACAGGGCACTTCATCAAAAAGTTGCTGATAGCGCTGACGGCTGCGATCCAATTCTTCCTGCAGGCGTTTAACTTCCGTTATATCGGCCGATATCTCCACAACCAGCTCGACGTCACCGTCCTGATTGCGAATCGGTGCGGTGTTGACCATCACCGGCGCTTTTTCACCGCCCACGGTTTTGACAACGGCCCGGGTCCGCAGCCCTTTGCCGCTGGTATACGTCTGGCCGGCCGGGCCATTTTCGCGGGTGCCCGTTTTTCCTGAATAGATCTCCCAGCTTTTACAGCCGACCTTATCTCCCAGGCGGTCTCGATATAAAGGATTGACCGCGACCACCTTCAGCGCCGGGCTGTGAATGGAGACAAAGCAGGGCATTTCGTTAAAATAGGTCAGACCGCCTTCCAGATCCACGGCCATATCCCGCATGGCAGAAGACAGCCCTTCGACGGCCTGCCCGACGGCAACCTGCCGTTCGATTTCAACCAGTTTAGCGGATTTTTCGCGTACCAGCGATTCAAGATTTTCAGTATATTCCCGCAACTGCTGCCGCATGCGGATTTTTTCAAGTGCCCGGTTTAAGGCAATTTCGAGCACATCATCGTTAATCGGTTTGGTGACAAAATCGATGGCTTGATACTTGAGGCTTTTAATGGCCAGATCCATGTCTCCGTGGCCGGTGATCATAATCACTTCAGTGTCGGGACTTTCCTGCTTGAGGGTGCGCAACAGCTCGATGCCATCCATGCCGGGCATTTTAATGTCGGTGAGCACAATCGGCGGTGCTTCGCGGCGGAAGATATCAAGGGCTTCTTCTCCGTCCTGGGCGGTAAAAACCGTATAACCGCTGTCGGTTAGAGCGATACTGAGGACC
>JAAUYK010026857.1_pt1 | contig 24769 bp, 35 predicted proteins | sample 7278021 | NCBI WGS metagenome assembly JAAUYK01 (sample SAMN14350223, study PRJNA611818) | marine sediment metagenome | isolation source: surface marine sediment (1.8m) | place: French Polynesia: Moorea | collected 2018-08
AAAAAGCCCAAGAAATGGAAGTAAGTGATATTGATTTATTAATTGCTGCCGACCAAAAAGGAATACAAGCATTATTAAAACGTTCTGGTTTTACACCTACAGCAGTTCAATTTAGCAAACATTATGAAGTTTCACCTAATACTAATTCACCTAATTTACACCCACCCCATCCAGAATTAGATGTACCAGAACCACCATTGCCAGGTGCAATTCCTTTAAGAGACCCTAAAACAAATGAACTGGTTTATAATAATCAAGATAAACCAGTATTTATTTATCCAATTACTGATAATAACGAAGAGTTAATTAAAACATCAAAAGCTCTACCTATTTATCCTACTCCCTTGCGAGACCCACAAACTCAAGATTGGGTATTTGATGCTAATGGAGAGTTAGTAGTAAGTCCAATTTTTAAGGATGATAAAGGTGAAATATTTGAGCATCAAGGTATGGTTCAATTTCATCCTCCCAGTTATAAAATGCAGGATGGAAAATTAGTTTTAGAAAAAGATGATGCTGGTAATCATCTCTTTCTTGATGTGGAGCGAGATAGTCAAGGTAATATTGTTTTATCTCCAGAAGGTCTACCTATTTTTCAACAAAATTCTATCCATTAGAGAAGTAGTCACCACTCAGCATTTATATGTTGGAAAGGATTATGAAGATTAGATTACATAGGTAAAAAAACGAAAATAAATGATAAGCTCTATGTTTTTTTGAGAGATATTTGTGATTATTTCTCAATCAGCCCTCAATCACTTGAGGGTTTCTACACCTACCAATTATTTATCTTGGCTATTTATTCTTAATTTGGGTTAATTTTGTAGCACAGAAAATTGGATTATTATCAATACAGGAGGAAGACATCACTTCTGTCAAAGCCCAGTTGAGTTTCCATTTACGGCTGTTGGATATCTACCCCAACCCGCACTCTCTCCCATGTCTACCCACACTTGCTTTAATAGGTTAAAACTATATATGTCGTAACTTCCGTCCGCTCCTACTTGATAGCTATCTGACGCACCATTCCTTATTCCATAAGGGTCATGTACATATACTATCTCATTGTCTAGGTCATATCCCACAGCTAATACCATGTGCCCACTTCCTTTATATGCAACACCCAACACCATTGGATAACCTTTGGAGAGACAATCTAGCAAATCATTAATCGACAATGTATAAGAGAATTTTGATTCTATACCTAACTCAGATAATGCTTTAGTATTAGCTTCGTGGGATGTGGTATCACCATATTTTGCTAGGACTTCACCATAAAACGTTTCAAGTTCACCATAGTTTGTCAATACTGATTCCATTAACCTCGGTTTCAAATAACCTAAAAACATCGCGCATGATGTAAGGTTACACTGTCTGCTTCCACTACCGTGATACTCGGTTGCGTTATCAAGCTGAGAAAAATATGGTACTTCTAATTTAACTTGTGTTTTCATATTGTTTATCTTCCACTTCCTCTGTGGGGGTTAATTTCTTCTATCATTGAGTCTTATTAATGAATATGGTCATTAGAATATCAACAGACCATGTAAAATCTTGGTTTTCATTGAATGGTGTAGCCCATCTACCCTTTCTATATTCCAATTCGACATTTCAACTATTGCGGACATTATTTGTCAGGCATACATTCTCACTTCTTGCAGTCACGATGATTAATAAGTTACAAATTTACTACAATTGTAACTTATAAACTACAACTTTGTTAGCTCTAAGCAATCCCTTCTAAACGTATACCAGAATGCTAGATATGAGCTGTTTATTATTTCTGATGTTGTATACTGCACACTAACCTCAATTCCTACTTCCTTCGATAGCTCAATTGAGTATGAACTTAGTGTTTTGTACAAATTGATATCATCAACAACCATAATGTCGATATCGCTGTCCTCAGTCGCTTCACCTCTAGCTTGTGAACCATACAAATAAACGTTACTGCAATCAGAGTCTGTATTTTTTATATGGCTTTTTATGCTGGTTATCACCTCCAACAATCTTTCATTACTCATAGTCTTTACACACCAAATGTAGTGTTGGGTACTAATCCAGATAGATTTAATCTAAATGATGGCTTGAGATTTTCGTTCCACTTGCTTCTGCTAAAGTTTAGATTAGTTTTCCAAACTCCTCTCGCATACTCAAACAAAACTTTATTTGAATTAGGTAGTATCACACCTGTTAAGCTTGCGTTTACCTGTTCATCTTGCTCTTCACGACCCATTCTCTGGAACCCCCACACCTGAGAGTTAGAAATTGATACTGGCACTGGTACATTGCTATCGTTAGTGAATGGTAGTAATACTACGAACGCACTGTATTCGTTTAGGTTTGTACCTTCATATCTGTTGTATGTATTGATGTCATCCCACATTGGATGGTTTAACCACTCTACATGATATTCACCGTTAAAGAATACTAAGTTGTTACCTATTCTTGAGTAGTTTAGATTGTTGACTTTTTCTATCTCAAACTTAGATTTAGGCATAATGGATGCAGGATATTCATTCCCATTAACTTCCATGAACATGAAGTCGAACTTGTCTTGCATCAAAGTTGATACTGGGATTTCTGATGTATCTGGTATCCCTTCAATTTTTAAGCTAAACGGCTGGTTTATATAGCTTGAGAAAAACTCCATCGGACTATCAATTATGAAGCAATGAGTTTTGTTTAACAATACTTCCGCCTGTTCACTCTTTAATGTGCAGTAGAAATACTCCGGCGGTTCTCCACCAAAGTTATCTTCATAGATATCAACTTCTACATATTTAATACCTTCCTCATTTGTAGCCCAGGTCAAGGTTTGAGTAGTAGCATAAAAATCTCCAATTGGGCTTGTTTTAGATTTTATAGCTCTATCTTGGTATTTGGATGCACTTGATGTGGTTGCACCTGTAAAAGTAATTCTTGCTTCCACGGGTTCATCTGCACCAAACTTTTCTACTCCTATTAAGTAAGTAGACTGATAGCCTTCAAATATAAGGTGTAGGGGTTTAGTAAAGTAAATTTCAGCCATGTATTCTCTCTTGTAATAAATTTACTACAATTGTAACACATAACATAACTAAAACTTATATAAAATCTAAAAAGTATTTCAAGTTCTTTTCAACTTGATTTTCTAGACAATCAAAACTCTACTTTAGTCAATCACAGTAAAGGTTTCAGACAATTTGTTACAAAACTTAATGACATCTCTGACTGCCGTGACAAAACACTTAAAATCGCTGTAATGTTTTCTCCATAAGGCTTTGTGACACCTATTACAAAATTTTCTCGTTTTTTACTTTTATAAAAATGTGTGTTAGGCCATGTCCACTTTATTAGATTTTCCTCCCTATAAGCTTCAGCCTGTTCTAAGAGAGGTTCATGCTCAACTACATTCTGTGGGAAGGATATGACTTTGTTAATAACGAACCCATCCTAGATATTCTTGGTTTCCACGAGGGGTGGGAATGATATACCCCGCTTTTTAATGGCCATCTAACCCTGTAACTTACGGATGGCACTATTTTTTTTTGTTTATCTGAACCTTAGTTGAATACCCGCCCTTTCTGTGGGAGAAGGATGAGTTTGTTAGTAACAAACTCATCTGAAACTATTTCTTTAGGGAAAGAATCGCATAATCATTATCTTAAGCACCCTGCATTAAGTAGCTGCGCTTGAAGGGATTAAGTAAAGAAAGTAATAGTTTTAAGTTATGGCCATTTATCCGCTTCTAAGAAAATGGACATGGACATATACGGATTTTTAATAAGTTGAAAAACGAGAAAATTTTGTCATCGCTGTCATTTAGAAACTGATTCTCTTATGTGGCAAGGATCATAGTCGATGACAAAATTGAAAAAGGGGTAAAATTCACTTTGTCACGGCTGTCATCGCTGTCACTAATTTTGGTAACAGATTATACATTTTAAAAATTATGATTAACTAAAACCCTTACTGTGACTAACCAAAGTAGAGTTTTGATTGTCTAGAAAATCAAGTTGAAAAGAAGTTGAAATACTTTTTGAGATTTATATAATTTTTATTTATATTATGTGTTACCCCGCTGAGGAGCTACGGTTCGGTAGGAATTACCCCGTCTTTTATGCCGGAGAAGATGTCAAAATCCTGTCATTTTCTACTGAGTAAAGAACTATTAATACTTTTTTGATTTACGATAAGTTTTGTTTATGAAGATGGTCATTCCGTTCCTTTCCCCAGAGAAATGCTACGCAATTGTGGTGTGAAATATATTAAGGAAAAAAGATAATGGGAATTTTAGAAGTAGAAATTATAAAGATATTTATCTATATTTTAATGGTGGAAATAGCGGAGAATTATTTTTACAATGAAGTATATGATTTTATAGTAGATGAAGTAGAAGAAAATGAGCTAATTACAGTATAGAAATTTATACCTAAAACTGAAATACAATCTTTTCACATCAAACTTTACCCACCTGAAATTAATATATGGTATCCATACGACACCTAGATATATGCTATGCAATTCTAGGTGTTAAATTACAATTTTTCTACTTTCTGGATAGGGTTAACCTCTATCCTTTTTTTCTTATTTGATTATGAAATATAAATTTTGTGATTATGAAGTTAACAGAATATAGTTGGTGGGGAAATGAGAATGAACCCCCTGAAAATTTAAAGACTAAAAATCAACTAGGAGAAATAGGATTAAAACCAGTAAATCCCGTTGGCATCATATATTGCAAAAAGTATGATGTCAAACTTTATGATATAAATAATTCTGAATCAGTTCGACCAAAGCAACAAATGAATGAGGCTAGAAAAAAAAGCCTGGAGAAAGCAAGATATATATCAGGTTTGGTTGCTGAACTACGACGTTGGTCAAAAATGGATTTCTTTTTTTCTGATAGACAATATAATGATGCAGTTTTTACTTCTAGACAAATAGTGGAAAATCCTAGCAATTATGTAATACTAGACAGTGAAACTACTGGGCTAGATGATGATGCTGAAATAGTAGAAATATCTATAATTGATATAAACGGCGCAACGCTCCTAGATACTTTAGTTAAGCCTCAATGCGAAATCAATCTTGAAGCACAAGCAATTCATGGAATATCAGCAGCTAAACTTGAAAATCAACCCACATTTGATAAGATTTATCCTAAGATTCAGGAAGCAATTTTAGGAAAAACGATATGTATTTACAACAAACAATTTGACATTGGAAAATTAAAGCATTGTTGTAAACTGTACAAACTGCCTTGGTTTTGCTATGAAAAGCCTAGTATTTGTATTATGGAAACATACGCTAAATATTATCAAGATTGGAGTGAATATTGGGATAATTGGAAATGGCAACCACTCAATGGAGGTCACAGGGCTTTAGGTGACTGCCAAGCTATACTTGAACTAATCAAAGAAATGGCTGAATCGAATTTACATTCTCCGCCAAAAGAATATTTTGAGTTAGTTAAAACTGGAACTGCAAGCAAAAAAGCCAAGTTATACATAAATATGGTTAAAGAAAATTATCCATATTATAAATTTTAGATTCTCAGATTTTTACGATAACCCCGCGACCGTCCTGTTACTATGGAAGGAACCATCGCGTTTAGTTCTAGCTAATTAATAAACTAAATTACAGTAGAACTAATATTAATACAAAAGTCTGGAATTAGCCTGAAATCAAAGGTTCATGGAATATTGACTAACGTTATGTTAAAATAATGCAAAACTGTAAACTAACTAAATTATAATTTGTTTAACCCCGCAAATTGGATTTGCACCAATACATCCTGCACGTTACAGGATATTCTACTACTTAAATTATTACGGGAAAATAGGGAATAGTACCCATGAGCGGAGGTTGGATTTGAACCAACGTAGGTCAGGCCGCGAAACTGACAAGCACCACTGCTCTACTCCGCTAACACCATTATAGCAAAAAAAAAGCTTTGGGGTTAGCACTAAGTTCTAGCTATTATAATATTATTAATTAGCTATAATTAAGATTCCTAGAGCTAAAATTCAGAGTAGATACCCCGAATAATATCAAGGGCTTCATTAAGTAAATTAAGAGCCTGTTTAATCTTAGTATAAGCTTTAGAAAGTTTGTCACGGTTAAGAGAAGCAAATAAGATAATTAAACTCTTAAGGGAATCTTCCTTACCAAGATGAACGTTAGTAGTAAGGTCATTGTATTTTTTACTTAAGCTAACTTTATTATTAGGATAAACAGCCTTAAATATTGGCTTAGGTGCGGATAGTTGAATGTATTCGTAAGTATTATAAGGACGTTTGACGTAATATTTGTGTATTTCTGAACTAATAGGTGGTATGACATAATTAACATTGTCTATGGTATCAATAAGATTATTAATTGATGAATTAATTGAATCAATGGTTTGTGAAAAAGGAATCTCATCCTTAACAAAAACTAGGCAATTTCTAGATAGTAAATAAAGTAAAATAATTTCAGTTTCAGTGAAACTATACTGTGATTTGTTTATTGGATAGGAAGTAGAATTACATAAATTTAAACCTGATATTAGGGATGGATTTTTACAGATAAAGGTATATTTTTTTGAGTTATTATGTTGTCGTTGCAGCTCCTCCTCTAGAATTTCTTCCTCAGTCATCACTGATATCGTACCGCACGTTTCTTTGTTCTCACACTGTTCTGCTGTGATACCAACACACATCATCATTAGAGAGCAATCAAATCCGAGCTTGCATTTTTTTATGGGCATAGTTCTAGCTATACTTATAATTTTAAACAGCTAGAACTAAGATATCACAAAATTAATTTACGGATTGAGCAAATATGCCTTAATTATTGCTTTGTGGTCTTTAATTGAGTTTAAATAACTCGTGTATGACTTATAATTTTTAGCGCGTTGCGTTTTAGTAGTTTCTATTGGATATGAGCCTTCATAGGAAAAGTCAGACCTACTACCTATATAACAGCATTTTCTCTTAAATGATTCAGGGTCTTTAAGTAGTCGTATCGGTATTGTTACAGTATAATCTTTCCCCACAATTAATCCAAGAGAAAAATATTCATTAAAATCCATGTGGTAGTGAAAATTGTAGTTGTTACTAGGGAATGCGTGGTGTGCAGCTATAGCCCAGAATTTATTACTTGTGGAATAGTCATTGGATAATTTGGCAAGATTACAATAATTTAAAACTGTATCAATCCAAAGACCAGAATAAGTTTCACGTTCTGACATCCAACCAGTACCAAACTCATTCCATAGATTTTGTTTCCATGTTTCATTAGCTATAGTATGAGAATATTGTGATTCCCTAATGAGATTATTCATGCTTTCTTGACATAGTAAATTAATCATATCATGTGTGTAAAACAAATAGTCATCTGGATTTTTGGATAAGTAATACCCATCTCCTATTGATTTAAAACTACTATATATTGTCTGTTTAAGTTCTAAAATATTACAATTTAGTTTAGATTTATATAAATTAAATTTTAAGCTTTCGATATAGTTTAAATACTCAATGTTTTTGGAATTAACTAATGTTTGAGTGTCCATAATGTAAAAATCTAAATCTGATAACTATAACCTATCAAAACTCGCATCGCGTATGCTTATGTTCTCGCATTATTGATAATTACAATTAGCTAGAACTATGCAAAATAACCTGGACTTGTGACTGAAGGGAACCCTTTGGGGTTTTTTAACTAAAATATTGTTCATTGTAATCGCCACTTTCATAGTGCTGTTTGTGTGTTCTAAATAATTCAGAATTAAGAATGTGAAACCGTTGATTAAACAGGTCTAATATTGCGGTGGTAACAGTCGGACTAATACTACCATCAAAAGGGAATCTAGCAGGCATACCCGCATTACCATTAGGATAATAAGTAAGGCTAATACCTGTGGGGAGTAGTGCGTAGTAGGAATAGCCACCGATTTCTTGAATCCGGCAAAAGTATAATTCCCTGGGAGTGGAAACTGTTGTATTGCTAAGGTTATATAGCGTAATTGCTAGTCGAGTTATTTGTTCGTGAAGCTTCATTTCAATAATCACTCTTTACAGCTAATATATTAAATTTTACCAGATTTTTTTTTTGTAGTATTTTCTCCTCTCCAGAGATACTAAGCGTTGCCATTAATGGTGATGTTTCAATATTATTATCATGGATACCGTACTTTCAATGATACCATTTAGTGGATTTTATTACACTGCGCACGACATTGATTTGGAGGATTTATGCTATGGCGATGAGCCATCTAAAAAGGCGTGTAAGATTTATGAGAAACTATTTATAACTAGCGGATTCTCATTCAGAGATGTATTTACCCACTATGGAAAAATAGTTTATTTACCAGAATTTGAAAGCATTCTATCTGACAAATTAGAGATAGAAATTCTAGATAATGAATTGGTATTTGAAAAGATTATTCACCCTAGAGAATATAACTTTACAACAGATAGATTGTTTGCGTTTGTTTCCCACCGAATAATAAATAAAGCATACGAGTACATTAATTCTAGTGAGGAAAAAATTAGTGTAATGAACGAAATATGTGAACAAATGTTTAAGTCTCGTTCAGGGTTTATTTCATTCTACGAGTACCAGTGGAAGCTGTGGGGAAATAACATCATTGAAGATTGGGATTTTAATCAATATGGTGCGATGTTCAAAGCAATTATATGTGATGAATACTTCAATATACCGCAAGAATTGGAATATATCGAACTACGGCATGAGAAAATTGATGAGTGCATCAGTGCGGGTGCAAATAGTGAGAAGGTAAAAAAAGTGCTAGACAAGCTATTCAATCAGCTATTATCAGATGCCAATCAAGAATAAAATAAGGCGATGCCAGTATTGGTGAAAATAACTGAAATAAAAGAGGAGAAAAATATTGGATTTATCAATATATTCGGGTGTGTTAGAACAATACGAAATTGATTTAATACACACCTTGAAAAACCCACTAACAGATTTAGAAATAAGAGATGAGCCTGAAACTTTAACAGTTGAACTTCACACAAACCCTAGTAGTTTTTCCAGGACATTAACCCTAAATAAAGAGCTGTACGTTCAAGAGATTACAGATGATAATGGGAATCTTAATAATGTAACTCATCCACGAGATGAAAAAGGGTGGTGGCTGTTAGGAAACAGTGGAACATTTGGGTATTTAAACTATGCAAGAATACTTAAGCGTGAAGGGATAATTGAAATAGCAGACCACCAATATACACCGCCTTATTTTGAGAATAAAAAACTTCAAGTTGTAATAATTAAGTTTGTCAATGGGATATCTACATTAATTGTTTATAAACCAAAACAACTAATTAATTTGAAGATTGAAGATGGTATGGAATTTTTATTTGGAGGATACCTTTACAAAATACTAAATGATGGTGGTTGGGATGAAAAAAGGTTTCATATTTGCTGTGTTTACCATGATAAATATAGCTATATGGAAACTGAAGAAAAATTAAAAAGGTGGTTAACGGAACATGGAATAGTACCTAAGCACCGCACAGACGCACCTTTTTAATATGCTACTGGTTATTGTGACGCATTAATCGCAGTAATCAGTAATATTTTGTTCTACACACATAATTTGTTTGTGAATAATCCAACTGTTATAATCTAATTCTTCCTCCGATACTGGTAATTTTTTATCATTAGCATCAGTATTAATTGGTAGTAGAACTAGAGAAACAGCAAGTAAAAAGTGAGTAATTTTAATAGACATGATGTAGTAGATTCCTGTTATTATCAAAGTACAAATAACCCAGTATGGCTTAAAATAAAATTAAACTAGGAGATATCAGTATGGGAAAATTAAGCAAGTCGAAAAAATATTATCAAGCAGAACTTGGGCTGAATATTGACAATGAAAATGGGTCTGCAAATTTAGATAGTTTAGATTCAGAGAATTTGATGGAAGTTGACAGACAAATATCAGATTCTCTGCGTATTTATAACAAGGTGCAGTCAAACTACACTTTGGACAAAGTAATAGAAGACATCGGGTTGCGACTAAAGCGCACTGCCTTAGACACCTATATTATTGGTCATCATCTTAGCATATCACTCGACTATTTAAAAGAAAGTGGTAATACGGATGACATAAATAAATTCTGGGATAAGGTCGAGCGCAAGACAAACATGAGCAAGCAAAACCTTAAAGCGTATATAAATGTCTACCAAAGATTTTCTCAGAAAGATGTAGAGCAGTTGAGTAAGGCTGGTTGTAGTGAAACGTCGATTAAATTACTAGCTGGGGCACAAACCCCACAGGTAATACGGGAAGAGGCGGTAGAGCTGGCAATGGAAGGAGAAACAATAACAACTGAAATCGCCAAGGAACTCACAATTAACGGCAAGAAAGAAGCTAAAGATTGGGACAAACCACCTAAACGTCGTAAAACTACACCCCGCAATAATGAACGTATTGTCACCGTGGTAAGTAAACCTGTGGAGGAAGAAAGTGTTGAAAACATACACCCCGAAGTGGCAGCAAGAATTAAGGATGAGTTTATACCTAAATGGAGTACACGATATGCAAGTGGTAGCGTAAGACAAAAAGCTATAAATCAGGTTCTCGAATCCCTAATAAAATTAATAAACAATGAGGATGATGATGAGGATAACTAAACAGGAACTATTAACATTAATTACTTCTGTTATTACAGAAGAGCCAGATTTAGTTGACGGAATTTCTACTAAAGAATGGGTTGAAATTATTGAAGCTAAGTTAGGGTTAAAACCAACAACTCAATCTGTAATCAAAGCACTGAAAGAATTAACTAATGGCGATGGTTACGATGCTGGAGATAGATATTATGTAATGGGAGAAGGCGGTAATTTTATCAATGAGGAAACCAAGCCCCCAAGCAAATATTATTGGTTTTTTACTTAACTTAACCTAATACAAAGCTACGCTATAGTAGCTGAAGTAAATCAAACTATACCAATGGAGTACAATTTTCAACAATTCTGTGAATTTTACGAAAAACATCAAGATGAATACGATATTTCATATCTAGATAAAACAGTATTGTTAGTGTTAGGTTTAGTAGGTGAAATTGGTGAGTATATTGACTCTGTTTATCACGACCAACCAGACTATTCAACATTAACAGAACTAGGGGATGTTTTATCCTATTCATGTTTAATATACAAACAACTTAACGGATTATGGCCTGAGATTCTAGATTATCATTGGAAAGTTGAATTAATAACTCTATTTTTTTGTGGGTCAGTTGTAGCGGAATCGTACAAAAAGATTATTAGAGATAAAGGTAAAATTAGCGAACATAAACTTGAAGATTTAAAGGAACGTGCTAATAAAAACCTCAACGAAATAATATCTATAGTACATAAAATCTTAGCTAAAAAAAAGATATTACCATCAACTTTGTATGGTGTAACAATAGGTAAACAGGAACTAAAAATTAAACAAAATATTCTACAAAACGGATAATTAAGCTTTGCCTTAATTGGTGGATTATTCCGATTCAGTTTGTTGGGTTGGTTTAATTTTGTTTCATAATTTGACTCTCACTAGGGGATTTAATCTCCTAGTTTTTTTTTAATTTTACGCTACGCATTAATAGTTGGTTAGCTGGTGAGTATTTGGAGATATTCACTAGCTTTTTTTTTTGTTTAATTTACAAACTTAATTAGGAGAAAGTACAATGCAATTATTACACAATTATATCGAATCGACAACTGTAAACGATAGAATAGATTTAGAATCTAATATAGAATCGTTGGAAGCACAACTGGTAGAGTTGAGAAACAGACTGTCAGGCAATGAGCAACGGCATCAAAATCAGTTAACAATGTTAGGAGCTGCGGGTAGTGCAATCGAACAAGTGATTAATTTCGTTAAGCTTTGCATGGGAGGAAAAGAGGATGGAATGGTAGACACATTTTGGGATGAGATAATGTTAGTAAAAGCTGGCAAGTACAAAGAACACAGAGTCCCGTTACTAATTAGTAATAAGGATTATGAAAAGATGAAAATTTCTGAGCTTAAAAAGATGGCTAGCAACTTAGGGTTAACAGAAGATGACGTGAAAGAATTTGGTTCCCCAAGAAATAAAAAGTCCTGGATTGAAGCAATAAAAACCCACAACGAACAAGCGATTAAAGATGCGAGTCAAATAGTTACTGATGGTGACGATAGTGATAATGAAACTGCATTAGAAGCAACGGTATTAGAAGTTGAATCGGAAGTTGTTGAAAGTGAAACTGAACCTGAGAGTGAGTCTGAGAGTAAACCTGAAGTAGAGAACCAAGAACAGGCATCTGATACAATTACAGGGTTCAATTCTAGTTCTCAAGTAGAAACAAACTCTTTCCCCACAGAGAAAGTAGTAGAAGATGATGATATATGGACTAACGAGCTAACAGAACACGACCCAGATGATGACAATTGGGGAGTAGAGCCTGAGACAAACAACGACACAGAACCAGAAGGAAAACCAGAATCAAGTAATGGTTTGGGTTATGATAGTTTAGAAGCACCATCATGGAGAGACAGTATATTAGCAGTTGAAGATGATGGATATGTTTATGGGCAAAAAGTTGTCTACAGCGTAAGTGGAGATGAATATAAAGGAGTATATCAGGGCACAAAGCACAATGGGATAGAAGTTGGACAGAATGAAGCGGTAGTGGCTCTTGATGGCGATACAGAAGTGTCAGTAATAAATCTGGATTCGTTGCGCCCTGCTTAGTGATAGTTTAAGAAGCTGGTAGTAGTATTAATTACCAGCTTCAAATCAAATAACACTATATTCCAAATAGTTCCTCATAATCTAAATCAGATTGTGCAAAAAATCCGTCAGGCCAATGTTGAATTAAGCCATCAGAATCAATCTTAATATCATACTGAGCCTTATCACCAAAAAAACAGACCTTTACTTCATTATTATTGAGTTGTGCTTTGAGTATGTTCACTCTAATCGCATTAAGTATATGCTCACTATTGCTCAATAAACCAAACTTAACGCCTCTCCCCACAGCCTGAACAATTAGGTCAATTAGTCTAGACTGCTCTGTGGGGTAAAGGCAACAGTCGGGGTGTGGAATTAAGATAACACTGTTTGGTTCAGCTTCTACACATTGAGTAATTATAGGAAAGGTATAGATATATGCGGTAGTAAAATAATCTTTGGCTAATTCTACTAATGGGTCTGCATCAAATACATGGTTAAATGCTTTGTTGATTTTATCGCTATTAGAATGAGGAGATTTATAAGGTGTAAATTTATTCATGTATACTGCATCTATACCCCGTGTCTTGCACCCAGAATAAAATTGCTTAAGCCTATTCTCTATGCCCGATTTACTGCATCCTGTAAGCAGAGTGATAGCGGGTAATTTCTGGAAATGCTTTTCTTTATCCGTAGAATCAATAGTTGTAGTTTCAGTGTCCATTGAATTAATTGCTGCGGTTTACTACTCAATTATATCAAGCGTTGCCGTTATTTATGGTTTAATTAATCAAAAAAATCAACTATGAAAACTGAAAATCGTGTAGTTTATAAACTTGGTAAACATGATTGGATAAATAGTGTGGTAGGTGATGATAACACTATTACATTAGTCGTTAGCAGCGTGGAACAGAATGCAACAACGGATGTACTAATTCAATTCCCAATTGAGCTAATCAACGATATCTTGACTTTTGCCAAACGTGCTGGCGATGCCCACAATCAGCAAGATTGGGATGATAGCTCTACTGATAGAATAAATGCAGAGATTGTAAAATTCCTTAATCGCAATCAGAAAGAAATTAGTGAAATTCCTATAGCTAATGACATAACATCTACTGTTATTGAAGCTGATAATGATTGGCTCCATGCACAATATAAATTTTAGGAGGTGGATTTGAGCAAGCGCGACCTTTACGAAATTAAAAACCAGTCTGAATCACTTCGGATGTCTATTAAATTTGGCATCACATCAGCGTTATATAATTATTACGTTGAATGGGAAAAATCCCGTTGTAAAATATACACGGAGGAAGGTAAAGATTCGATTTGTAGCATATCGTTATTTTGTGAAGATGATTGCATTTATCCATTTTCATTTAAAACAACTGATGATACTTTACAAAAGAAACTAACTAATTTAAGGAATAATATCCTGAATTAATTAATGAGAAAAATACTCCTGGTAGTTACTAACTACTGGGAGTCGGCGCAAAAAAAATGTGTATAAATTAGGTTTCGTTTTTTTTTAAAGATAGACCTGTATTTTTTGATTAATATCTAGGTATTTGGATGGAGAATTTATTTAACACTATTTCAGATTTTTTGTTCGGAATTAACCGATGTAAAGTTTCATTTAAGCAATGGATAAAACTAATATCTTCTAATTATACATATAACAAATATCGTGTATTTTGGACTGCTATTAAAAACGATTTACAATACAAAAATTATTACCGTAAGTCTAATAAAAATAATACTAATATCTGATTATACTACTCTTCGCTCCGCGTGATTGGTGTTATTTATTTGGAGATTCATAATGACAAACAGCGTTTGTATTAGTAGTTTCTTACTAAGTGATGTCTTAGATTCAATTTGTAACAAATATAAGGAAGTAAATATTCCTTACAGTTTAGAGGAGTTCGACCATTGTGGTAAAAAAGCTGCTAATTTAATTGTTCCCGCCGAACATTACAATAAAGCAATGGAAATAGCTATGGATATAGAAAATATACCAGTTGAGTACAGAGGGTTAATAGAGTCAAATTTCAATTTATAAGAGTAGCAATTGAATATTTTTTTCTCTTCCTGCACCTGTGGGTAGAGATTTTTAATTAACTATTCCCAACTTAATAACTAACATGACTAACATGGTTTACTTATCACAAAACATTGACCTTAATACTTTCAGAATAATGAACGAAAGTCTATCAGGAATTGAGCCTTATTTCCAATTGTCTTGCAGTCAATCTAGATTAGATATTGTAAATTGGATTAATAGAAACGTTGACATGGAAAGTGTTCGCTACATTTACAAAAATGGTATAACAGCGGGGCTTCTTGTAACATTTAGAGTATCTAATACCCATAAATTATATGAGTTAATTAAATCCAAAATTAATACTGAAGATTATGCTGAAACTGAATACTTAAAGAATTTTAGAGGTACAAAATACACTAAATAGATATTAATAGAAGCAGAGGTATTATTTGTAAATAACATATAAAATTCGGCTTCGTTTTTAGGATACCCTCCGGGGTATAGGTGTTGTTTAGTTACTAGGATGTAACTATGAAAATTGTTTATTTAACAGACAGTAATGTAGGCCGGATTACTACTGAGAAATCCAGTACATCCATTGGGTATATTGATTTACAAACGGGTAATGAAATAACCGGGAATTGGATTGGAATATCTGCTGATTATCGCATTCTCCATAATGGGGAAAAATCAGCATATTTAGGTGATACTCTGCAATTTGATACAGTCTTTAATTATGGAGGATGGACAAATAAAGAGAAATTTCGAGCTTACATTTGGAATTTAATTATCAACCGAGATAAACAAGATTCCAAATTTGAGTATAGGCTGTTAGAACAAATAGTTAGAGATGAGTACGAAGGAGAAGCCATTTTAGTTTCTAATCGTAATGAAGACTTATCTAACAAATCATATAAAGCAAATGATAAAGTAACTAACTTTATGTTTGATACTTTATCTAAAGCTGTTAAGTATATGATTAAAGAAGGCATAGGTATCTCTGACTTAATAGAACTTTAAAAATGATATTCTCTTTCTGCATCTGTGGGGAGAGAATATTAATTTAATCGGTTAACGCTGCGCTACATTATTTATTTTGAATTATCGCAACACAAATATTTACTGTGAGATATCGGGGTTTCCTCCGGCGAGTTGGTGCTGTTTAGTTCAGGAGAACTACTATGACTACGAAGATAAGACAAGACGCTAGTTCACGGAAGCGGATTGGATTTATTGACCCGCAATCTGGAATTTGGGAGTACATCCAACAACTTCCATTCAAGATTGATACTTACAAATCCACTGTTAATAGGAAAATCCTACCTATTAAGAACGAGATTAAGTACAACAGCAAGGGCAATACTTACCAGCCAGCTTACCGAGAGGAGCGCATTGAAGCATTCTTATCTCGCATTATGCCGAATTGGGGAACAGCATTAGCACTCCAATACGAGCCTGGTGGTAGCATTCTGGAACACAGAGACACCACTGGATACGGCATAACTGTTGCTTCGGTTTCTAGTTGCGATTACATTTTGCGACTAGATGGAACGAATTACAAGGTGAAAGCAAACCAAGTAATTTCTTTTCCTAGCAAAATACCACACGCAGCATGGCACGAAACCGATGAGATAAGATACACAATTTGCTGCTGGCAATTAGACACTAGCAAATTAACAAGAATAAATTAATAGAATGATAGCCTCTACATTAGGGGCTTCATTTTTTTTCACTATAAATATTGGAGACTTTGATATGAAAATCACAATTGGGAACCTTAAAGAATTTACCGACTTAAACTTCTTTAGTTCTGGACGATTAGCTAGTAAAGGTATTGGCAGACTTAGAAAGGATGGTATAGCATTCATTTATTGTGGTAGACCTAGTATTTTAGGAAATCCATTCCCTATTACTTCTGTTTATACCCGCGATATGGTTGTTGACAAGTATAAGGAGTATCTTGATACTGAGTTTAAGCAACATAAACGTTCAGACCTTGCACGAGAAATTATTGCTATTTCTGACATGATTAATAGTGGTAAGTTTCCTGATGGAGTGCCGATGAAAGAAGTTGTTTTATTATGCTATTGTTACCCGCAAAATTGTCATGCTACAGCGATAAAAGATAAGCTTATAGAACTAACAGCATAAATATTATTCTATTAATTTACTACTCTATATCTACTTGTATAGTAGTTTTTACCCACAACAAAATTAGGAGTATTGAAGAATGAAACGAGAAAAGATGATTAAAAAGTTGGTTAAAGAATTTGATTCTGTAAACGACATTTATAATAAAATCAACAAAGAATTACCATACAAAATACCATCTAAATTTGTATCTTGGGATAAGTTGTCAAGTCTAATATCCTTACAATTAAACACTTTAAATAATAGGAAATTGGAATCAGCACTAACAGAAGTGGGCGATGCTGCAACATTCCATGTGGTACATAAATATTCACTTTGGTTTATACAGAAAGCCCCAATTTATTGCATTAGTTCAGAAGTATTAGATGCGATAATGAATACTAAAATAAATGATAGTTTAGTTGATAATTTATCAATATCATTACCTACAATGATGCTATTATTTCCTAAAACAAAACTAAACTCTCCAGATGGAATAGTAGACCACTTAATAGTTCACACTAGCGATAGTAATAAACCCGAATTAAGTATGGGAGAGTGGAATGGATTTAGAGCAAAGCTACTTAAAAATGAATATAGCACTGTGGTAACTTGTTCAACTATGGATACTTCATCATACTCTTGGTACACTGCATTTGGCATTGAAGATGGAAAAATAAAATTTAACAACTCCTCTAATCTTGGCACTTCCGTTTTTCATAGTAATGATAAAGAATTTGTAGCTATACTAAGAAAGATTGCCTTCATGGTATACGTTATGCTCCAGAGCAATCCTGAGATGATATCAGAGATAAGCGATTCCAACTTTAAATCTGTGGGGAAAGGATTCGGTGTTAATAACGCAACAAAAAATATATATCCAAGAATGATTAACGTTAGCAAACGCAATAAATCCACCCCAGAGTTAAATAAACAGGGTAAATCGGGAAGTTCAAAGCGCACACATTGGCGACGGTCTCATTACAGATTAATTAATAGTAATGGATGTCCTAAATTAGTATATGTAAAGGCTTCGATAATAAACCCTGAATAGAACAAAGCACAAAGATTTAGTGTGTGATATCAAGGTTAGCTCCGGCGTGATTGTTAGTTTTTCTTAGTAGGGTAATAGAAGCAGCACAAATATCAGGGCGTTGATACAGAGGTAAGGCTCCGCCGACTGGGTGTTGTTTAGTCTAGGAGACTATTATGGATACTAAGAATACACAAATCAATGTGGAATTTGACCATTCTTGGTTATATGAGGATTATTCTGATAATTCTGCTGATGAGAAATTAGAGCAGGATATTCAGTCATGGTGCGATTCTTTACCTTCTACTAATACCAATAAAGTAGAACGGGTAGATAGTTCAGACATCCCATTCTAGTATTGCCGACACTCATAGCCCTACCGGGTTGTGGGTGTCTTTTTTTTCGTTTCATTTAGTTCATTTCATATTAATTAAACACAGGAGTTTATTATGCACAGTAAAGTTTGTGGAAAGGTTGCAGTTTGTGGTTCTCGCGCAATATTAGATTTCAACGAGGTAGAAAAGGATGTAAAATTCAATCTAGACCTCTATATGCGTTCTGAGTACACTATTAGTGTTGGTGATGCTAGCGGTGTAGATTATCTAGTTCAGACTTATTTATCTGAGTGTGGATATGAGAAAGTTAAGGTTTGGCATTGCACAGACTATCCCCGAAACTTTGTACCTCATCCAAACTGGAAACTGGTAAAGGTTGAGGGTAATTATACAGCTCGTGATATTGCGATGTTAGAAGCATCCGACGAACTGCTAGCAATTTGGGACAACTTCAGCAAAGGAACTAAACGAAATATTGATTCCTTTGATACTGATAATGTGGTATTAATTTGTAGTGGTGTTAATATCAGTTCTAAAAGTCGCGGTATTGGTGGAGCTTTGATTGTCAACGATTGTGTAGCCTATGAACGAAAACTTATTAAGAACAAATATCCAGTTGAGTTTCAAGGCAAGCAATTTAGTTCTGCATTTGATGTTTGGAATAATAAACAACTGCGAGAAGATTATCAGAACTTAGACTTACCAATAGGCGAACATCCCAAAGATAAGTTTATGACTGATATTCTGACTGCGAAGTTTGTGTCTAATCCTGAACTGTGGGAGAAGGTAAAGTTTCGTGGCGGTGAGAGCTGGTTGATGCGATGTGAGCATGACTTACCACGGCCTACAATCTGGGCTGGTAAAGGAACTCACAGTCCATATATTTGCTGTCTTTGTGATGCCTTTCTTGCAGCAGGAAAACGATTGAAACAGCTAAAAATAGTATAGTTCTGCTATCTGAGACCAACTTAGTCATTTAGTCATCATTACCCTTTCGGGGGTAGTGGTGATTTTTTTACTTGATGGATGGGAATCCCGCGTTGTCACGCAAGTACAACGTCGGGAGGATGTTAATAATTTTATACTAAGCAAGGATGTAACATGACCGCTTCATTTTTGACTACTATCCGCCCTGATACGCTTAAATCATTCCAAGATTGGGTTATGACTCTTGAATTAAAGCCTAATCTTTTAAAGACTAACGATGAGGAACGAGATTCAATTTGGGTTAAGCTCGGCTCCAATCTCTCACCACTTAAACCTATTAGAAATGAGAAGAAAGCACGGCATCGGGTTTTACTCCCCAAATCTGGTTTAGTTATTGAGCCTACTGAACGTGCTGATACATTTTTCACAGCCTGCATGAATAAAGCATATAATAATCCTCTTTGGCACTCTGCACTCGTTTCTAATGGTTGGTGCAAATTTCATCGTGAGCATTCTATCTTTAATTGGGGTTCTATTATAATCCCTGTTTATACATCTGTGCTTGTTGTTGAAAAATACGATAAGCAATCAGACAGTACAGAACACAATACTTATTCCCTAGAAGAAGGTGATATTTGGTGGCTTAACTGCAAAGACGATCGCTACAAGTTCGACGGATATGTAGTGCAAGTGTTTACTTTTAAGCCTAGCTGGGAAGAGTACATTCCTGAAAAGAATATGATGGCAATTTGACATATAGTTGTTGTGGGGGGGGTTTGGCTTAGAACCGCTTCATCCCCCGATAGCTTTGTGCATGAACCTCTAAGCCTGGCACGGCGACCTACTCCCGTTCATTCGCCGAGGTCTCAGTGCGGGAAGACCAGACATTTATATTTTAGCATTCATCTCATGGATTATCAACAAATCACCAAAGCAATACTTAGACGGCCTAATTGTAACTGCACATTTCAAACCTGCGATGTGTATGGGTGGTGCGATTATTTGAGAGGGCTTGGATTCCTATCTATATCCAACGAAATAATTGTCCCCATTCTTGAGTGCCTGTTCACAATAGGTTACATGGAAAAATCATATAATGGATATGAAGACCCTGTATACGAAATTAAACCAATAACATACGAACTTTTGAAAAATCAGTGTGTTAAGATATAGAAGTAAAGTTAGATTCTAAAAGTTGAATTAAATAAATTCACTATGAACTTTCCATCTGAAGTTGAAAAATTAATTACAATGGCTGTTACTGCCCGTGACTCTGCTAAAGAGGCTTATTCTCAAAGTATTGTTCATAATTTGAGTCCAATGACAAATACAACCGTTGGAAAGTTAACACTTGATAATTTAACTGAATTAGAATTACATATCCAAAAACTTAAACAGGGTATTCAATCTAATCCAAATTTTCCCTATTGAACTAGCCAATTGAACTAGACAATTATTACAATCGGACATCCAAAAATTTATACAGGAGATATAATCTAATGCCTATTGAAAGTCGTGAAGAAGTTTCAAAGCGATACTATGGGGGTGACTATAAAGCTCTATTCGATTTAATCAAAGAAAAATATATTGAGGTTCATGGTACAGTACCAAACGATGAGTATTACCACGAGATTAATATCTTAATCAACACCAAAGTATTTGGCGTAAGAAACTTTGGCCATGACAGAAAAAAGAATTGTACTACTGATGAACTTAACGGCCATCGAAATATTTCTTCATATTTAATTGAGTGTATTAGTCAGCACAATCGTGACCCAAAAGAGCTTATAATTGAAATATTAGATGTTTACTAAATAATAACCATAACCTCATTATGCACTTTGAACTTTTTGGTGTTTACGAAAATATAATAGATTTTTCTATTGACTATCTTTCTCGTCTCGGTTTAACTATTTTCCCACAGGATTATGTTAGTGTAGGTGCTAATCTAGTTAATAATGGCTATTACAAAGTTGTATATAGTGAACAGCTATTATACTTTTACAAAAATGGCTTTTCAACTGTGGCTGATTCTCCCAAGAGATTTGTAGAACAGTTTCTCACAATTAACCAAATTAATAACTCCTTAACTCTAGAAACTTTAGTTAAAATTATCGAAGATAGGGAGTTATTTTTTTTTAATAATCTTAATAATCAATTCCAAATTACAGACACTTGTTTGAAGTCAACTTTACAGGAATTTAGCTTAGATATTAACCTAAATCAATAAGTGTCGGTTGTAATTTTGTTATTATTCCACTACTCGCTACCACGTTATGGAGTTGAGCGTGTGTTTGGAACAATGTTAGCAGTTCTGTCTGCTCCAATTTATTTCCATTACTATCTACTCCCACTACTGGTAGCCCTCCTTCTAACCCGAACGCCACTGTGTAATCCTCCATTAGTTCTCCCACAGCTTCTAAAAAATCATCCTTATCTGTGGGGAAACCTCCGATTTCACATTTCATTCCTCTACCCATACTACTACCAAAGAACACCACAAATTGGCTTAATATGGTGACATCCTCTTCGTACTTTAGTTTGATTAATACTGTGATTAGTATTGCTACTGCTATTGCGTATGGGGCAAATGGTATTAATGTGTTCCATGCTGTTAAGAATGGTAGGGTACTAGAAGCAGGTGCTATTGCTTTTAATCCACCTGCTGCTAAATATCTTGCTGCAATACTACCCCCCATTCCCAATGACTTTAACACTGTTCCCGATATCCAATAACTTACTGCTGAGGCGAGGGGTGCAGAACTAAATCCTGTCCATTCTAATAATATTTTCGACAGTTTACTTATATAATGCACTGTCTGGACGTGAGTAGTTGGTAACTGGAGCGATGGGTATATCGTTCTACCTAATTCGTTTACCGTTCCACCAATTAGTTCTGGAACCCAGGTTAGTGAATAATTATTTACTATTTCAGGGATGTTAGTCTGGATAAAAAACTCATTGTGGATTTGATTATTTCTATGTGAAAGAGGCGACCTTAAAATATATGACTCGCCCTTTGATGTTAAAGAAGAAGCATCTGGATATTTCCTACTATTGTATGCACCATTTATCCCGTGTAAAGATTGTAGTGCCTGTAGGCTTGTTAGAATGTGTTCCCCCACAGTCAGGGGGTCGGAAGTGCTAGACCTCACTAGCTCAACAGATTCTTTTACCCTGTCAAGACTAGCTAATCCGCTTGTGTTTTCAGTGTTAGCTACCGCATCAAATACGCCGTTAAATTCTGAGGTAATTGTATCAATGTTACCCCAAGTTTTATCAACTACATACTTTTCAACGTGCCAAAAACCATTCTGTAGTCTAGATTTTAGTTCCTCTAACAACTCCGACATTTTCTTTTCGTTCTGCTTACTCTAGTTTACTTTGATGTGTGAATTACACAGGGTTTGCTGCTACTACTTCATCTACAAAGCTATTAGAGAAACGTGCTTTAGGTAACTTACGAGCAGGTACTTCAACAGCCTCTCCATTTGTAGGATTACGATATGTTCGTGCGCTGTACTCTTTTAAGTGGAAGCTGCATAAACCACTAATTGTTACTTTTTGACCACCAATTAAAGCTTCACGAACTTTGTCGATAAACAGATTAACTACTTGTGCTATATCGTCTTTTGGTAAGTAATCAGTAGTTGGGGCTAATTCACGATAAATTTCATCAACGATTTTGCCTTTAGATGTGTTCATGTTTAATTTCCTCAATTTTGAATTAGTGTGATATCTACATTGTAGCAGTGTTTTAGACAACTGTCAACTGATTATAGACATTTTACTATATTGCTTTTCGTCTAATTATATACTTCTATTTATGTACTATTATAGGACAGTTATTAAGTTTTTGGGGTTTTGAAAGTAACTATTATTTTGATAATCAATGATGTTGTTAAGTAAAAACACAGTGATATTAACTACCATTATGAAGATTTATTTTAATCAGTTGTATGTTTTACTTTTTTAAGGTTAGTATAGTAGAGTACAAAATTAAATTCGGGGGCTGGTTATGGATAAGTTCACAGTGTTCCTTAATTATTATTTTGACCGTCACTATAATACGTTTACTCTCTTTCCAGGCTTTACTTTTGGCGTTGAACTTAAAACCCGTACTCTTCTTGTTGAGTGCAATGACAGTAGGAGCCTTTATAAATTAGCACGGGAATTACAACATTTTTATCCTATTATGGATGACAAAAATTTACCTAACTTGACTATATACACCCCTGCTAAAGTCGTTACTTTTAATAATCCTACTAAACTTAATGTAGAGTTGTTTAGGTCTATCTTAGCTTTTGTTTGTAAAGGTTATCGTGATAGGGCTGTTATTAACTTTTCTAATTTACAGCCTTCCTCTAATAGAATAATTGCTACTTCTCATATAATTAACCACGACCAAATATTTTACACGCACCCCCGATGGTATTCAGAATGTAGATGTGGCAAGGATAAGGATAATTATCTATCTATTGCTAACATTAAATATGAGGGGTATGTTTGTTGTGAATACTCATCTCAAGATTATGTTACTTCACTTCAACAGTTAAGCAACAAAAAATATATTACTGATTTCCACGGTAAACCTTGCTTGTCTTTCAAATAATTTATGTCTCTCAGCGTGCATCTACTTCAAACAGATATAAAAACACTCCACCCTTATCAGTTTGAGTTGAGTATAAGTGAGGTTAATTTCGTTTCAGGTTTCTTACTTTGCACTCAGTAATGATCGCACTCTGAATACTTTTTTATTTATAAATTTTTCTTATATAAAAGCTAAAAAGTATTTCAAGTTCTTTTCAACTTGATTTTCTAGACAATCAAAACTCTACTTTAGTTAGTCACAGTAAAGATTTCCGCTAATCATCATTTTTAAAGTGTATATGTTGTTACCAAAATGGATGACAGCCGTGACAGCCGTGACAAGCCTAAAAATACCCCTTTTTCAATTTTGTCATCGGGTATAATCCTTACCAATTCTACGTTTCAACATTGGAATGACAGCGATGACAAAATTTTCTCGTTTTTCAACTTATTAAAAATCCGTATATGTCCATGTCCATTTTTTTAGAAGCGGATAAATGGCCACTTTTTCTGTGGGGATAAGTCTTAGATTTTAGGTACATTATATTAAGCACTCTTTTCCGTTAAGTACCTGCGCTTGTTAGATTTAGAGGGTTAAAAATAAACGTCTATAACTTATACAATAAACGAGTGCCTCAGAAAATGTTAGTCCAAATAATTTATGTGTCTATGTTCTTCCCCACAGACAATTGACCATACACAAAAAAAACTGGACATGGACATTTGCAGAATATTCGTAAAGCTAAAATAGGAAAAATTTTGTCATGGGAGTCACAAACCCATACACAGAAAGAATTTAAACGATTTTAACTGTTTTGTCATGGCTGTAAGAGATGTCACTAAGTTTTGTAACAAAATATACATTTTAAAAATGACAATTAGCTGAAAGTCTTACTATGAGTGACTAAAGTAGAGTTTTGATTGTCTAGAAAATCAAGTTGAAAAGAACTTGAAATACTTTTTAAACTTTTTATAAGTAAAACTTATTAATAAAAATCCTTATCTATTACTC
>JAAUYK010205322.1_pt1 | contig 24755 bp, 16 predicted proteins | sample 7278021 | NCBI WGS metagenome assembly JAAUYK01 (sample SAMN14350223, study PRJNA611818) | marine sediment metagenome | isolation source: surface marine sediment (1.8m) | place: French Polynesia: Moorea | collected 2018-08
AACGCGACTCGCGGTCCTGCGCGCCCGCCTCCCCGAGAAGACGGGTGCGATCCCGTTCGTGAGGTCCCTGCAGGCCGAGGTCGCCAGACACGGAGGTTCCGTCGCCCTCGAGGATCTCGCGAGTACCCCGTACGAGTTCTGGGAGCAGGTCGAACTCACGCTGGCGCTCACATGGCCGCCGGGCGCTGCGCTCGCCGTTCTGGGGACGCTCGACGCGCAGCATCGCTACCTGGAGCCAACGCTCTGGGCTCCGCTGGACGACGACCCGCGCCCCTACGAGACCGGCATGCGACTCGGCCTCACCCTCTTCTCCGCGCCACCGCCCCGCGATCGCGAAGACAGGCACCTCGACTGCGAGCCCGTTGCGCCTCGTGGGAATGAACTAGACCTGAGTTGGCTGCACCGAGCCTCTCACGCGCGTGAGCAGGCCCTGTGCGCGGAGCTCCGGGCGCTCGCCACAGAGCACGGCTGGGCGGTCGCCGCGCTCGAACGAGCCGGTCGCATCGAGCGGGTCGAGGACATCCTGGCCGCACTCGAGCGCGGGCCGCAGCACGTCTCCCTGCTGGAGGTCCTGCGTCCTCGGTTCGCCGCAACGCTGACCGCGCGCCCCTAGACGTCGCCCCGGGGCAACCGCGAGCCGGGTAGTGGTTCTCGCCAGCCGGAAGTGTCGCCGTCGCCCTGCGGAACAGCTGACTCGCTGCGCGAACGAAGCTCACTCGACCACGAACAGCGCCCCCACGTCTTCGCCGGCATTGATTCCGAGCGTTGACAGGTCGAGGAACAGGTCGAAGGTGCCTGAAGTCGCCGTGCCGAGAGACGCCGGACTGAACTCGAGAACGTCCTCGTCCCCAACCACCGAACCCTCGATGGTCGCGTCCTTGACGATCGACAGCAGAAGCGTGCCGCTCGCGGTGAGCCCGGCAGCGTCTACGTCCGTTGCACCCTTGCCGCCCAGACCGACATCACTGCCGTCGAAGAAGCGCTCGAAGCTCCCGAGGGTGGCTGCACCCAGCGAACCCGTGAACAGCATCAGGTCTTCGTCCGCTCCGTTCGCGCCCGCCCCCGCAAAGCGACCGACCGTGGACACGAGGAGTCGCCCGTCCTCGGTGGTCGCGATGGCGTCGATGTCCTCGCCGTTCGCGGACAGGGCGACATCGCTTCCGTCGAAGAAGAACTCGAAGCGGCCGATCGTGTCGGACCCGAGGGCGGTCGGCACGAAGCGCACGATGTCGGAGTCATCGACCTGCTCGCCGCTCGGGCCGCCAACGAGGCCTGGAATGGCGCCCGGCGCCGTGAAGGACACGAGCATGTCTCCGCTCTCGAGGATCGCCAGCCCGCTGATCTCCAGGGCGGCGATGCCGACGTCACTTCCGTCGAATACCAGCGACCAGACGTCCGCCTCGGCGTCGTAGGCCACGACGTCCTCGTCGGCGACGGTTCCGACACCCGGAACGTTCGTGTTGCTCCGGAAGGTCAGGAAGACTTCGAGGCCGCCGTCCGGCGGCGGCGGCGGCGGCGGAGACACCGCCAGGGCTTCCAGGAAGGCGGCGCCGCCCGAGCCGTTCCCGAACCGGTTGGGTGTGTCGAGCGGAGCCTCGAACGCTCCGGTGAGCCGGTTGTAGACCGAGATGTCGCCGCAGGCGTTCGACGAGCCGCAGTCCATCCAGATGCGGTCGTCTCCGTAGGCGAGGCCGTCGAAGTTGCCCTCCTCGGGGGGCAGGTCGACGACGAGCGTGCGCACGCCGGTTGCGGGATCGAAGGCGAAGATCGAGAGGACGTTGTTCTGGGCCGTGCCGATCAGCAGCTCGTCGCGGTCCGTGTCGAAGGTCATTCCGCGCGGGCTGGGAGCCAGGGCGGCGGTCGGGAGCGGGGTGAAGACCAGCGACTCGAGGTCGATGGTGCCGAGGGCGGGGGGGACGCCGACGCGACTGTTGCCGCTGCTCTGGGCGTAGAGGGTGCCGTTTCCGAAGGCGAGGGCGGTGATGAAGCGGATGTCCTGGCCGTTCGAATCGACGACGGCGCGGGAGCTCCCCTGGATGATCTCCTGATCGGGGCCGACCTCCGAGATCCGAAGGGAGACGGTGCTGCGGCCGAGGCGCCGGTCCTCGATCTCGAAGATCCGGTTGGTGGCGGGGTCCGACGCGAGGGCCCGGCTCTCGCCGAGCGGCCCCTCCACGTCGTCCCCGGTGGTGACGTCGATGATCCAGTTCTTGGGCGGGGCCTCATCGCCGGTGTAGGCGGTGATGAGCTGGGCGTTCGCGGAGCTCAGCCAGCAGAAAGTCACACTCAGGACCCATGCGAAGTACTTCACGAGGAACCCTCCTATCGATGCGATTGACGGACGAGCACTGCGGGCGCGACCAACGCCCCGCGCTCGGGCGTACCGGTTCGCCCAGGTTCATCCCGCCGAAGGCGGCGAGGGTTCAAGCGCTGGATCCCAGCCTGGACGCGCTCCGCTTCTCGATCCGGCTCCCGCGTCGGCCACCCGCGCGGCCGCTCCTGTCTCGAGAGCGTGAGGGCGGAGGCGGCCGGAATCGACTGGCGCCGAGGCGTACTGGCAGCGCTGGCAGAGACCGCCCAGCTCAGTCGGGAGCGGGCGACTCGTCCGCTACTGGCGGCACGCGCGGGTCGTGGAGTCGAACCACGGGTTCGCGGTCCCGCAGAGGGCGGCGTTGTAGACCATCATGTGGGTCTCGCTTCCGGCGCCCGCGCAGTCGCCGCTGGCGTCGCAGTCCGTCTCCACGAAGACATCCATCCCGTCGAGGGATGCCAGCACGTTCGCCTCCCCCGCGGCCTTCGGCGGCGTCGCGCCCGGCGGCCACAGGAACGGCGAGTCGGCCTGGCCGGTCCCCGTCCGGACCAGGCGGGATGGCACGGCCCCAGGGCCCGCATTGAGGGTGAAGGCGGTGCCGTGGGTGCGCGCCACGCCGGTCGGCCGCACGGAGATGCCGATGGGCCGGATCGGCGAGGCGACGCCCGGGGCGACGGAGGTGTTGACGATCGACCCGTGGCTCTCGAACGTCACTCCGTAGCCGACGTCGATGCCCGTCAGGCTATTGGCGAGCACGTCTCCGGTGACCCGCGAGCGGAACGCCGTGCCGTAGGCCCGGAACTCCGTGGCACCCGGGAGCCCCGTCGAGCCCAGGAAGACGCCCGTGGCGAACCTCGCCGCGCCGCTGATGTCCATGAAGATCTCGCCCGCGTAGAAGCGGCTCTTCGCGCAGTTGGAGATCACGGCGCTCGTGATCCAGGTGCCGACGCCAGCGGTTCGGATGCGCGACGCGTAGAAGTCGTGGTTGCCGGTCTCGGTGCTGCCCGGCGAGCAGGCGTCGATCCAGCCCGCCACGGCGAAGTCCTGATTCGAGCCCGTGCTCACGAAGTCCACGTTCGACCAGCTGGAGCCCCCGCTGCCCGTCCACGAGGCGCCGTAGGCCGTGCCGTGCACGCCGAGGGACAGGAAGCGCAGCCGGTCGCACTCGACGAGCTCTGCGCCGATCTGACCGCTCAGGATGGTGTTCTCGGGGCCGGCTCCGCGCAGCGAGACGTCGCTGCCCCCGTCGCAGGTGAACGGCCCGAAGCTTCCCAGTCCGATGTCGACCAGCAGCGGCGCGCTGGCGTCGGGCTGGCGCACCGCCCAGATCCAGCCGAGGCTCGCGGGATCGACGCTCGCCAGCGATTCCATGGTCTCGAAGCAGTTCGACTTCTCGCTGCCGGGCGGACCGCAGTTGCTGCGCAGGAAGACGACAGCGGCGTCGGGGTCGGGAGTGGGGTCGGGGTCCGCGAGGGCTGGCTGCAATCCGGTGCAGACCCCCAGCGCGACCAGCATCACTAGGTTTCGGATCGACATGGCGTTCTCCGTCATGGCGGTGGGTTCGGGGCTCGCGGTGCTACGGGCGACAGGCACCGACCGTCGAGTCGAACCAGGGATTCGCCGCGCCACACTTCGCCTGGTTGTAGATCATCACGTGGGTCTCGTTGCCGGCAGCGTCGCAGTTGCCGCTCGCATCGCAGTCCGTCTCGACGTAGACGTCCGCTCCGTCGGCGGAGGCCAGATCTGCGACCGGGGGCTCGCTCCCCGCCTGCCACAGGAAGGGGGATTCGACCTTGCTGCTCCCCAGCTCGGCCACCCGCGTGGCGGAGCCGCCGCTGCCCGGCTTCACGACGAACGCGGTCCCGGGCGTGTGGGCGAAGGATCCGGAGCCCGAGACGGACAGCCCGGTCGCATCGGCCCCTGCGATGCTGCTGGTGGTGGCGTTGACGACGCTGCCGTGGATGTGCAGCACGCCCCCGTTGCTCACCTTGACGCCGGTCGCCCCCTGGAAGGCGGCGTGGCCGGGATCCAGTGCGCCCGAGCCCGCTCGGACCGCAGAGCCGAAGAGACGCACGTCGCCGGTCGCGGTGCGGCTCCGGATGGCCGTCAGCTTGGAGAGGCCGCTGGAGCTGCTCGCAGAGCCCAGGGCCGACACCTCGGAGCCGTATAGCCAGTTCTCCGAGCAGACGTCCATGCCGAACGCCTCGAAGACCCCACCCTCGCCATTGGTGCGAATCTGGGTGTTGAAGAAGTAGTGGACGGGTCGATTCGCGGGGCAGCTCGCGTCGAACCAGCCCTGCTTCTGGCCGATGATCTCGACGTTCTGCCAGGTCGAGCTACCCGGTCCGCTCCACCAGACCCCCTGGTCCGGGCTCGCCAGGGTCATGTCCTGCACGTGGAGGTTGTGACAGCCGGAGGCCGAGATGGGGTACCGCAACCCGGCGAGGTCGGTGCCTCCGATCACCGTGATGCCCGGGCCCGCGCCGCGCCACGTCACGTGGCTGATGTTCAGGCAGTCGAGGGTCGCGTAGTAGACCTGACCGAGGTGCACGGACCAGAACTGACCCGGACCCACATCCACCAGGAGCGGGCTCGCCTCCGACGGCTTGCGGGTGAAGTTCATCCAGAGGTTGAAGTTGAGTACGTCCTCCGGGCTCTTGACACACTCGAGTGGGCTGAACCCGCTGCAATCCGTCCGCCAGTAGATGGTATCGAGCGTGGGATCCCAAAAGGCGCGGGCCGCGCCCGGCGCCGCCACGGCGGCACACAGTGCGAGGAGTGCAATCCCGGTGCGAGCTCGCATGCGGGTCTCCTTGTCTTGAAGTGGTGACGCCTGTGTACCGCGCCGCTGGCAGCCGGGGGAGAGAATTCTCGTGAAGGGAACGAGATTCTCGCCGACGGGGCTCGAGTCCCTCGGGCGTTCCCCTGAGCGCGTGAGCCGTGAGACCTCACACCCGTCCTGGAAAACCCTATGGGGTCGATTCTCGCACCCGCACACCGCGGTGGCCCGGAGCCGAGCTCCCGAAAGAGCGCGACTCCCCTGCTGCGTAAGGGCTAGCAACATCTAACGGTGTCACAAAGAACTCGTGGAGGCAGAGGGGGTCTCCGACACGGAATCCCACGTGAGCATGGGCGCACACAACCCTGGGGGTACCTCCACATCCCATGGCTCGACGTGTTGGCGACCCCAGCGCTCATCGCTGGCGCAGGGTACCCTCGCGACGCATGGCGGGACCGCGCTTGCTCCAGGCTCTTCTGCCCGTCCTGGCCCTGGCCGCCGCCTGCGCCGACGCGCCGCCGGCTCGGGACGCCGGACCGCCGGAAGGCGCCACCTGGTCTGCCCACGACCTCTCCTTCTTCACCGACCAGCCTCCTGACCCGGACGTCCGGCACGTGCACCTCATGCACCTCGACGGCTTCCACTCCGGGCTCTTCGAGCGGCTCCTGGCCGAGGGCATGCTGCCGCACTTCGATCTCCTGCTCGCGCGCGGAAGACACTCCACGGTCGCCTCGACGGTGGACAAGTCCGAGACCTTCAAGGTCATCCAGGCCTATCTCACCTCGCGCCTCGACACCCGCATCACCGGCTGGTGGCAGTTCAGTCGCGAGGAGCTTCGCTTCCGGAACTTCTGGCTGGACCCCGTGGAGGTCGCCAACTACGCCCTCGGCCTCGAGTTCCCCCTGCACCCCACGGTCTTCGACACGGTGGCCGCACGGGGCGGGAACACCGCAGCCGGCTTCAGCCTGCACCGGCGCAGCGTTCCCTTCCAGAACTACTCGCGCAACTACCTGGAGGGAGCGCTGGCGACCTTCAAGCACACCTATTTCACCCAGGCCCACGCCTCGATGGGCTCGTTCCTGGCAGTCCTCGAGCGAATCGCGCGCAATGAGGACGAGGCCCTGCCCGCGTTCTCGATGTCGCTTCTCGCCGTGGCCGACGAGTTCGGCCATCTGGACGGCCTCGTGCGGCGGAAGGCGGTCGTCGACCCGGCCAATGCCTGCTTCGACCGCAAGTCGCGGGCAGAGCGCGAAGAGGATCCGATCGAGGAGGTGTTTCGCGTGCTCGACGAGGACGAGGCCGGAACGCGCTCCCTCCGACGCCTCTACCGGCGTGGTCTCACGGCCTCGGAAGTCGTCGCCGGACGCGCCTCGGGTCCCTTCACGCGAGTCGAGCGCGCCGAGGGCGAGATCCGGCGCTTCTGCATCCGCATCCCGGGTTTCCAGACCGCCGCCGGTCCCGGCGAAACGCCCACGCTGGAGTACGCCGCGCCGCGCGTCGTGCTCGGCATGATCGCGGTGGATTTCGAGGTCGGCCGCCTGATCGACCGGCTTCGGGCCATCCGGTGGCGGAACGGACGGACCGTCTTCGAGACCGGCGCGGGCAACGGCATCGCGGCCTACGTGGAGGCGGGGCAGAGCGAGGATTCCCTGTTCGAGAAGACGCTCTTCATCTTCACCGGCGACCACGGCCTCGTGGACACGTCGCGAAAGATGGCGCCACCGGATCCCGAGCACAGCGATCCGCACCGCCATCGCGACTCGCTCGACGTCGCCTTCGTCGAGTACCTGAACGGGCGACTCGGCCTCGTCACGCCGACCCGGGACGCGGCGATCGGACCGGGTATCGAGATCGGCATCGACGACGAGCACCGGCCCGCCCAGCTCGCCCTCCCCCACCTCGACCCGAGCTGGCAGGACGCCGGAGTGCGACGCCTCGTCGCCGCGGCGGAGCAGTGGGCGGGGGAGTTCTTCGGCGAGATCAAGGACGTGCTCAGGAGCGAGCTCTACGCGAAGTACTGGTGGCTCCTCTTCCTCCGCAGGCTCCTGGTGGATCCCAGGCTCGACGGGACCCTCGAGCCCTACCGCGACACCGCCGTGGACCTGCTGGCGGCGCTCTACCTCCAGGGCGAGCCGGCCTACCAGAGCGCGTGGCGACGGGCCGGCCCGCGCTTCTACGACGGGCACGTTCGACTCGTCTATGGGGGTGGCGCCCGCAACAACGCCGAGATCTTCCTGCCCACGCAGCGCTCGGGAACGCCATCCTGGGACCAGCGGCCCGGCTTCGAGGAGATCGTGCACGGCCAGGGCGCCCCGCTCCTCGCCGCGCTGCAGGACCTACCGGCCGTAGGTCTGATCTTCGTGCGAGAAGCCAACGCGTCCCTGGCCGCCGACCGCCCGCTGCCCTCCTCCCTGGCGATCCGCGTGCTGGACCGGGCGGGGAACGCGGGAATCATCACGGTGCAGCGAGAGGCCGGGACGGGAGTGCTGCTCTACCACTACCGCGTCGCGCCCGAATCCCGCGCCGACCCGCTCGGCTACGGGGAGCTCGGCCTCGGTGGGGGAACCTGGGGCACCTACGCGGAGTGGAACGATCGGAGCGTGGAGCGCCGCCATGCCTTCCACAACGTGGTCGCAGGCGTGGGCTCCTACCTCTACTCGTCGAATCCGTCGATCGGCGACCTGACCGTGATGCACGCCGCAGGCTGGAACTTCGGTGGCAACAGTGGCGGTCACGGCGGGGTTCACCGGGAGGAGAAGCTCACGGTGATGCTGGTCTCGGGTCCCGGCATCGCGCCCGGCGAGCTCATGGCGAAGGCCCGCAACGCGAGCCGCGGCCCTCGTGCGGTGCCCGCTCGCCACCTCACCCACCCCACCGTACTCGACGTGGCTCCCACGGCGCTCGCCTGGCTCGGCTTCGGCGAGACGGCACTCGAAGACTTCGAGCGGGAGGACTTCCCAGGACATCTCTCGGCGTGGGTAGCCGCTCAGCGGGCCGACGTCCTCGGAAACCTCGACCGCGTCGAGAATCTCAATCAGGCGCTGCGGGAGGCCGGCTTCGGCGAGCTTCGCATCTCTCGCTTTCGCGAGCGGCTGGCGCGGCTGCTGGCCTTCCTGCCCACGGCTCCGCCGCCCCTGCCCGAGCCGGGCAGGGCCCGGACCGACGGCAACCTGCTGGCGCTCGACTGAGTGACCTTCCTCTTTCTCATCGATCCACCCGCATGTGAGTCCAGGCCCGGCGTGAGCCTGACCCCGGGGCGATCTCCAGCCCCACGCCGTGTCTTGGACCGGCGCGGGTGCTCCAGTGTCCCGTCCCAGAAGTTCGGCTGCATTTGGAGGGCCCTCCTCGGTGCACTTCGAGCTTCGCGAATCGCATGGTACTTCGACGCCGAACTTCTGGGACAGGACACTAGAGCGCGAGCAGGTCCAGGCGCTGGCGCTCGACGAGGTACGGGTCCTCCGCCTGTCCGATGAGGTCCACGTAGAGGTGTCGCGTGCCGCGCCCGTCCGTGCGCACGTGGAGCAGGCAGCAGTTCTTCTGCGAGTAGACGTGGTGCTTCTCGAACTCGTAGCGCAGCGGGTGGCCCGCCTGCTCTCCGATACGGCCCCGGCTCTTGACCGCGGCGGCCAGCAGCCGGCGCGTGCGGTCGCCGAGCTTCGCGTAGGTGATCCCGCTCGACGTTACCTGGAAGGCGCGCACCTCCGGGAAGTCCGGGCTCCAGATCTTGAACACGGCCCCGATGTGCACGTCGCCCGACAGGAAGACCAGCGGGCGCCGCGTGCGCTGGGCCGCCGCGAAGAGGGTGTCCAGCAGGCGGACGACCTCTTTGTGGTTGCTCGTGTGGTCCCAGTGGTCGCGCACGTCGTCCTGGCCGCCGAGGATGGGCAGCCAGTCGAGGAAGTCGCGGGCAACCTCCCGCAGGTGTACGACGGGCACCGCCGCCACCACGAAGATCGGGCCCGGACGGCTCGGCTTGAGCGCGCCCGCCCAGGACTGCAGGCGCTTGTGCTGGGCGGCGCCGAGGATGCGGTTCGAGGCGCGGTCGAAGCAGCGCTGGCCGCGCATGTCGAGCACGAAGAAGTCCGCGCCGCAGGGCGCGAAATGGTAGTCCCAGACGGGGGCGCCGGACGGCCCGGACTCGCCGCGCCAGCGGGGCGCCGGCGGGTTGTGGCTGTCCTGGTACTCCCGGTAGACGCGCTGGGCGGCCTCGAACATCCGGTACGCGAGCTTCAGGTTCTTCGCCTCGTCGTCGCGGTGCCAGAAGCGGTCGAGCTCGGCGGCGAGGTCCTTCCTCTCGTAGGAGCCCCAGCCGTCCTTGATCTCGTGATCGTCCCAGGTCATGTAGTTCGGGTAGCCCGAATACACGTCGAGCAGCGGCGCGAAGCCCCAGTAGCCGCGGTAGATGTCGCGGTACCAGGAGACCATGTCGTCCAGGTCCGGGTCCTGCTCCAGCACCTTCTTGAGGTAGTTCCAGATGTGCAGCTTCGGGTGGCCGTCGCTGTAGACCTGGTCTCCGCCGCCGATCACGAAGGAGGCGTCCGAGAAGCGCAGCTCCTGGTCGAAGACACGCCACATGGAGACATCGACGCTATCGCCCATCTCGTCCGTGAAGGGCATGTGGCAGCTGTACAGGCCGAAGCTCCACTCGCGCGGGTCGCGTTCGAGGGTGCGGAAGGAGAGCTCCTGCTCGACGCCCAGCTCCCAGGCGGCGGCCTCTCCCGGGGAGCCCTGCGACGGCGCCTGGGACGGCCGCAGGAGCCCGTAGTAGTAGCGGTTCCCGGCCCGGAGCCGCGTCACCGGGGCCACGGCGGTGATGTCGCTGTCGAAACCGAGTGTGAGGGGATGGCGCGAGTGGAGCTTGTGGGTGCCCAGGAACCACGAGTCCCCGCGGCGCCGCAGCGCCGGCTCCGGGTCCGCCGCCGCGAAGGGCTTCTCCGCGACCACGAGCACGTACTCGCCCGGCTTCTCGGCCCGCACCCAGATGCGCGCCGTGGTCTCCGTCGTGTGCCCGACGATGGCGCCCTGCTTGAGCCGCTTCGGGAGCCAGGGACGCACCTTCTTGTCGTAGAAGGTGAGCTCACCCACGTGGCGGCGTTCCGCCCGCGGCGCTCACGGGGGCGCGCCGGTGCCGGTGTCCTCGTCGCCCGGGGGCGCACCGGCGGGGCTCGGCGTCGGCGTCGGCGTCGCCACGCCCGACCCGGGCACACCACTCGCATCCTGCTCGACGACGGCCGGGGGCGCGGCCGGCGTCTGCTCCTCGCCTTCGCCGGCCCCGGTTCCGAAGTAGAAGCCGACGATCGTCCCGAGGATGCCCACGAGGATCGTGAAGATCTCCTTGCCCCGCGTGAAGGCCTGCGCCGCGTCGGGTCCCGGCCGGAACGCCGCCAGAGTCAGGATGATGCCGATGCCGATCGTGCCCAGGCTGAACAGGAAGGTGATCAGCCCGCGGGCGTAGTCGGTCTCGCTGAGACCCGCGAGCAGCGAGCCGGGCTTCGAACCGCCGGAGAGGATGACGAAGAGGATGGTCACCAGGATGAAGGCGATCACCGCGGCCGGGTTGGTCAGGATGGTCCCCAGGCGCCCCATCGGGGCCCCGGGCCGACCCCCTCCGGCTCCGGCCTTGTCGACGGTCTCGCGGATCCTCTCCAGCAACCCGGCGAACGCGGCCTTCTCCTCCTCGGCCTTCCTGCGCTCCTCGTTGGCCGCGGTCAGCTGCCCTTCGAGCTCGGCGATCCTCCGAGCCTGCTCCTCGGCGCTTGCGTCGGCCATCGACTTCTCGCGCGGCCGCCCTGGAAGGGCGGCGGTATTGCGGAGCGCTGCGAGGGCTCCGCCGTCACGCCCGGGTCGCTTCATCGTTCCAGAAGACTGTGAACGCGGTCAAGCCATTCCCTGTCCGAAGCGGCAACTTCCGGTGGCGGTCCGAGCATCACCCCCGTTCCCATCGGGCGAAACCCTGACGAGAGATGTCGGCGGGAGCCCTTCACTCGATGGAGCCGAGCACACCCTGACGGCGCCTACGCCCGAGCTGCGAACCCTCGGCGCGGGATCCTACGTCCGGTCGGGGAGGGGACGGAGGTCGGAGTCGAAGAACGCGGCGAGCACGCGCAGCCGGGGCTCACGGTGCCCCACGCGATCGAGGAGCGCATCGAGCGCGTCGAACGCTCCTCGCGCTCGCAGGCGCGAGAGGAAGGTGCCGTGCCAGCGGAAGGACGGGCACTCGGGGTCAACGGGAAGCTCGTGCTCGGGATTGTGACGGTCCGATGTCGCGCGCGAGCGTGGCCGTTCCAGGGTTCCGGAGGGCCCGCAGCGCGGCGTCTCGGAGCGGCATCTGGAGGTCGCCGCTCGGGCTCGGCTGAGATCGGGCTCGTTCTCGTCGGAGCTGCGGAAGTGGGGCTAGCTGGCGGGCTGGCCGCCGATGAGCGTGGGCAGCTCGTCGATCCTCCGGCGCAGCAGGCGAGCCCACGTCCCGGCGAGACGCCGCACCTCGTCCTCGCCGGTCGCCGTCTTCGCGACGATGCCCGAGTCGGCGCGCCGCGCGGCGCGCCGGTCGACGAGCCGCGCCAGCGTCTTTCTGCTCGTCGAGTCACGCAGCTCGACCACGAGGGTCACCTCGCCCACCGAGCGCAGGGCGACGGAACCACGCGAGCCCGGGGCGGGCTCGTAGGCCACCACGTCGAGCAGCTCCGCGCGGACGATCAGGACGTCGGGGCCCGATGCGTCGGTGAGGTCGAAGCGCTTCGAGCGGCCCAGCTCCCTCAGGAACTCCTCCGACATGATGTCGCGGAGGATCCGTTTCTGCTCCTCCGTGAGCGGCACCTGATGCGCGGTCGCCCGCGCCCCGGTCTCGGCCATCTCGCTGGCGGGCCGGTACTGGATGCCCGCCTTCTCGAGCTTCACCTTGCGGTAGCCCGAGAGGTCGAGGTCGGGGTCGATCCAGGCGGCACTCGCGCGCTCGTTCTCGACCCGCACGAGGCCGTCGAAGCTCTTCTCGCTGCCCAGACGCGGAGCCCAGGTCGACTCGCAGCCCGAAACGGCGAGGATGGTCAGCGCCACGGCTGCGGACAGGCTCGGTCTCATGGGGCTTCCTCCGCCGCCATGGTGCCGCAGCTCGGCGCCGGAGGCCGGCCTGGCCCGAGCTCCCCTCCTTGCCGCCACGACGCCCCGGGCCTGGCCACGGGCCGGCGCGGGTTCCGAGCCCGGCCCCGGTCCGACGCCGGTTCTTCCGCCGGCGCCGCTGCTGGTGCCCGGGATCTATGCGGCGGCCACGGTGCTGGGTCTCGCCGCCGTGGACGACATCGACGCCCTGGTGGTCTACGACGATGGCGACGGCATCTTCCTGCCTGGGTCGGACATCGTGCTGTTCTCGCTCGCCGCGGGCTCGGCGAGCCTCGGAACGCTCATCGATCCCATCAGCGGCCTCGCGATCACCGAGGGCGACATCCTGATGGACGACGCGGCGGCCGTTGCGCTGCTCGTCTCGAGCGGCGGCAGCCCCGCGATCCTGCACACGGCTGAGTCGATCGGGCTGAGGGTCGTGCGAAGCGGTGGCGGCGCGGACGGCAACCTCAACGCTCTCGACATCGTGCCGGAGCCGACCACGGCCCTGTTGCTGGGCCTGGGCCTGCTCGCGCTCGCCGGGACCCGACGTCGGTGCGGCTGAGACTCAGCGCCCGTTCCGCCCACGGGATTGGCAAAGGCCGAGGACGCCGAGCAGCAGCAGGACGGCCGTCGAGGGCCTAACAGAGTCCAGCGGGTCGATCGGATCGATCGCCCCGTCTGGGCTCCGCAGCACCTGGGCGAGGGCGCCCGGCGACAGGTCGGCGGCGACAACAGGCCCATGATGCTCCCTCCCAAGACAAGGCTCCGGCTGTCGAACCTCTCGGGTATCTGAAAACCCACCTCGGCCACGCGTCAACCCCTTTCGGCGCACGACCGATGGGAGCCGCGCCCCCCTCAGCAAGCCGACCTGCTGCATCTGGACGGCCGGGCCGAATCGAAGTATACATACGTATACCTCGATCGCGCGGCGAACGGCGAGCGAGCGGCCGCGGTGCCGTCGCTCCGTTGCGCGCGGTGACCCCGGCGCGAGGAGGCCCGAGAGCGATGGAGAGCATCGGAACCGCCTATCGAAGCGCCCGGGGTCTTCCCGGCCCGTGGGACGCGATCGTCATCGGGTCGGGCATGGGTGGCCTGTCGGCCGCCTCCCTCCTGGCGCAGGATGGATTGCGCGTCCTGCTCCTCGAGCAGAACCGGATCGTCGGCGGCTGTACGCAGAGCTACGAGCGCGACGGCTATCGGTGGAACGTCGGGATGCACTACATCGGCGAGGTGCAGTCGGAGCACACCACCACCTGGCAGCTCTTCGATGCCGTGACCCGCGGCGGCATCGATTGGAACCCGCTGCCCGCGGTCTACAACCGCATGCTGATCGGAGCTCGTCACTACGAGATCCCGGCCGGGGCTGAGGCGTATGCGGCCGCGCTGAAGCGCTACTTCCCGGCCGAGGCCGAGGCCATCGATCGCTACCTCGCACTCGTCGCCCGGGTGCCCCGCACCGCCGGCCCCTACTTCGCACAGAAGGCCCTGCCCGAAACGACGGCCGAGAAGGTCTACGACGATCTGTGCGCTCCGTTCCACGGGTACTCCGACCGCTCGACCCTCGACGTGCTCTCCGAGCTCACGGCCGATCCCGAGCTCATCGCGGTGTGGTGCGCGAACTGGGGCGACTACAGCCTGCCGCCATCGAAGAGCTCGTTTGCGATGCACTGCATGTTGAACAAGCACTATCTGAACGGGGCGAGCTACCCGACCGGCGGTGGCCTCTCCTTCGCGCGGGCGATCGAACCGATCGTCGCGTCCTCGGGCGGCGCGATCGTCCACAGCGCAGAGGTCCAGCGCATCCTCGTGCGCGAAGGACGCGCGGTCGGCGTCCGGCTCGCTTCGGGCGAGGACGTGACGGCGCCGCGGGTCGTGAGCAACGCCGGTGCCCAGAACACCTTCGGGCGCCTGCTCGAGCCCTCGGTCGCCGCGGCATACGGTCTGCACGAGTGCCTCGCCGAGGTGGGTGACAGCTACGCACTGGTCGGTGTGAACGTGGGCCTCTCGCGGCCGGCCGCCGAGCTCGGCATCGACCCGGCGAACGTCTGGGCGCATCCGACCTGTGACTTCGACGCGAACCTCGCTGCGCACGCCGACGACTTCGAGGCGCCCTTCCCGTTCCTGTTCGTGACCTTCCCTTCCGCCAAGGACCCGTCCTGGGACCGCCACTTCCCGGGGAAGGCCACGGTCGAGATGTACGGCTTCACGCGCTTCGAGCACTTCGAGCCGTGGCGGGGCACTTCGTGGCGGCGCCGTGGCGAGGGCTACGAAGCGCGCAAGCGCAACATCGAGGAGCGCCTGCTCTCCGCGCTCGTCGACCTCGTCCCGAAGGCGCGGGAGTGCGTGGACGTGGTCGAGGTCTCGACGCCACTCAGCTACGAGACCTTCCTGAAGCGGGAACGGGGCGGATTCATGGGCGTCGAAGCTTCGCCGGCCCGCTTCCGGGCGCACTGGCTTCGCGCGCCCACGCCCATCACCGGTCTCTACCTCTCCGGCCAGGACGTGACGACGGACGGCGTGATCGGTGCCCTCGTCGGTGGCGTGATCGCCGCTTCGGCCGTGCTCGAGCGGGACCTGCTCTCCGAGATCCGCGCGCGGCGCTCCGCGGCCTAGCACAGCCGTGGGACGCATCGCCGAGGGCGAGGCACGCAGCGTCATCCTGGCGCACGCGCGCGACCTGTTTCTCGCGGAGGGCGCGCAGAACGTCTCGCTCCGTCGGGTCGCCAGAGCCGTCGGGGTCACGCCGATGGCGCTCTACCGACACTTCGAGAGCAAGGAGGACCTGCAGGTCCAGCTCCTGCGCGATGGCTTCCGCAGCTTCGACGACTACCTGGCGCGCAGCGAGTCGGGAGAGACTGCGGAGCAGCGCCTGCTGCTGCTCGTCGAGGGCTTCCGCGACTTCGCCCTCGACGAGCCCGCCTACTTCGAGCTGATGTTCCTCTCGAGCCAAACCCTCGACGGCCTGCGTGACCGTCGCGAGGTGCGGAGGGTCGCCGGCCCCACCTTCCGGCGCCTCGTCGACTGCGTGTCGGCGTGTATCGCCTCCGGCAGTCTGGTCGACCGGGGCGCCGAGCCGATCGCGCTCACCCTGCTCGCGCAGGCGACCGGTCTCGTCGCGCTGCATCGCTCGGGAACGTTCCGCTGGTCGAAGGCCGAGGCGCGCCGTCGCTTCGACGCCTCGTTCGCCGCGACCCTCGACGCCTACCGGCCCTGATCTCAGGGGCCTCCACGCGGGATCCGGATACGTTGGAGCTGCTGGACCCGGACGCAGAGGATTCGAACCGCCGCGGCGGACGGTCGGGGCCCCGCAGCGCATCGGGCCTGGCCGCTCCTGAGACGCTTCCACCAGGCAGCGCCGCAAGAAGTCAGGAACGAACACGCAGGCCTTCCGGCGCCGCGCGCCGCGCCCATGCGATCGCGAGCTCTCTGGCGCTGCGGCAGGATCTCCCGAGCACACCGGGCATGGCTTCAACGACGCGGCTGCGTTCGCGGAGCGCGGTCGATCGCCGGTGGCCCGGCCTGGCGTGGCGGCCGAGCCCGCAGAGCGGAAATCGAGCACACCAGGACCTACCCGCTCGTAGACGATCTCCGCCTGGGCTCACCGAGCCGATCGGGTCCCTCCTCGGCGAAGTCGGTGCAATCCGAGCGCGGCCATCGCACCCCCGAGCACGAGCGAGAGCACCCCTCCGATGGCCGGGGCCGGGGCCGGGGCCGGGCCGGGGAACGGGAACTCGAGGAAGAGGCCCGACGCCTTCGTGATGTCGGGGTTGAACGTCACCGAGCCGAAGAGCGGGATCGTCACGTATGCCCCGCCACCACCGGTCGGCGCGACGGCGATCGCGATCGGGTCGTTGTCTGAGCTGACGGCGAAGGCCGTGTCCCAGGAGCCCGCCCCGCACGCGGCTGTGAACTCGAAGCCTGCGGTCACACCGTAGCTGTACAGAGCCGTGCCCGATGCCGGCGGGGACTCGTTCAGGTGCAGGCTCCCCACGAAGTTGTCGCGGATCGGAATCGTGTCGGGGGCAGCGGCCACGGTCGACTCGTACCCCAGGGCGGCCGTGGCCAGGTCGGCGTAGCCCCAGGAGTAGGTCGTCCCGCTCGAGGCGCCGCCGAGGCAGTAGATGGAATCGGCGGCGACCGGGACACCGAAGGAGTCGACCACGAACTGTCGGACCCGGGCGTCGGGGTCGCAGAAGCCGCCGTTCGCGGTGCAGTAGACGGGCTGCTGGAACGACAGATGGAACTCCGGGGCCGGCGAGATGTCGGGTGAGTCGACCTGCATCGCCGTGTCCCAACCGGGGCAGAGGTCGTCGGTGAACTCGATCACGGCCGTCCAACCGGCCGGCATCGTCGCGTTGATGCTCGTCGTAGCCCGCTGGCAGCAGGCGGTCGCGGGCTGCTCGGTCTGCAGACACCGGGGGCGCTCAGCCGGTCTCGAGCAGTCGCGCCAGCAGCTCCGGGTCGAGCTTCGCCTTGACGGTGCGGCGGTCCAGGCCGAGGCGGCGTCCGGCCTCCTCGTAGCTCCCCACCAGCGCGTAGACGTGGGTGCAGTAGCGGCGCAACAGCTCGTCGGCACTGAGCGCGCCGCCGCGCAGCAGGGCGGGCAGCTCGTCCGCGGCGTCCGCCGCGAGGTCGGCAGGGGTGTAGTGGCCCCGGATCAGCACGTTGCGCACGCACTGCTCGAGCTCGCGCACGTTACCGGGCCAGGGGTAGTCGCGACCGAGGTGGCTGTCGACGAAGGCCACCACCTCGCGGGTGAGCGCCTGGGCGTCCTCCTCGCCCACGATGCGCCGCGCCAGCAGCGACACCAGACCGGGTAGCTCGTCGGGAGAGTCGGCGATCTGCTCGCGCAGCGTCGGCGTGCGCACCACGTCGGCACACAGGCGATAGTAGAGGTCCGCGCGAAAGCGGCCGGCGGCGATCTCGGCGGCCAGGTCGCGGTTGGTGGCCGCCACCAGCTTGCCCTCGAAGCGGCGCTCCTCGGTCTCCCCCACCCGCTGGAAGCTCCGCGACTGGAGCACCCGCAGCAGCTTCACCTGGATGGGCCCGTCGAGCTCGCCGATCTCGTCGAGGAACACCGTGCCGCGGGGCGAGCAGTCCTCGAGCCAGCCCACGCGATCGCGCAGCGCGCCGGTGAACGCCCCCCGGCGGTGGCCGAAGAGCTCGGACTCGATCAGCGCGGGGGAGAGCGCCGACAGGTTCACGGCGTGGAAGGAGCCGACGAAGTCCTCGCGGAAGCAGCGGGTCCTCTCGTCGAAGGGGATGTAGCGCGCGAGTCCGATCGCGCGCGCGACGAGCTCCTTGCCGGTTCCCGACTCCCCCAGCACGAGCGTCGTGACGTCGCCCATGCGTTCGTAGAGCGAGCGCCCGTAGCGTTGGCTGTCGTGGGTGAAGATCGACTGCCAGACGGCGGCCCGCAGCCGCGCGGCGGGCATCGAGCCGCCCTGGATGCCGCGAAACGTGCCCTCGAAGGCGCGGCGCACCTGGTAGCCCCAGGCGAACAGATGGGCGGGATCCACTTCGAAGGGCAGGCTCACGCGCGGGATGCGCAGGAAGTGCCCTGCGTCCGCGCGGTAGCGCTCGTAGTCGCCGATGCGCGCAGTGGTGGCGCGCCCCGCCCGACCCCGCTCGATCAGCTCGGCGAACGCCGACAGGTAGCGGTAGTAGAGCAGGTAGAAGACCAGGCCCTCGTAGTCGCGCAGGGCGTCGCCCCGCACCCGGACGCCCCGGGCCAGGCGACCGCGGAGCTCGCGCGCCAGCCCTTCGGCGAGCTCGCTCAGGCGCTCCACGTTCGGGTTGTCGGCTTCGAGGTCCGCCCCCTCGTGCCACACGCTGGCCATGGGGGTGAAGGCCGACCCCAGGGCCAGGCGCTCGTTCTCCACCCGCTCCGGCAGGAAGGGGTTGCCCGTTGCGAGCCGCGCGACGGCCCGCACCACGGTCCGCTCGCGGTCGCTCAGGAACTCCACAGCTCGTACATCGATAGTACAGCGACTGACGTTGAATGTACTGGCTCGGCAGCGCGCGGGGCCCGTCGTGGCGCGCGTCCGACCCTTCAACCTCCTAATTTGCCTCAGCTTTTCGTCGCGCGGAGGATTCCGGCACGCGCCGTGCTCTCTGCTGCTGCGGGGCTCGATTCCGAGCCCTGAGAGGAGACCCGACATGAAGCACGAGCTCACGCCCTGGCTCGCCGCGCTGATCGGCCTAGTGGCCGCCGGTGCGGCGGATGCCGCCGGAACCCTCACCCCGATGGGTTCCCCGGACGCTCCCATCCGCATCCGGGACCACCACGCGCAGGTCGTCATCAACAACGGCTTCGCGCGCACCGAGGTGACCCAGACCTTCTTCAACCCCAACCCGGTGGACCTGGAAGGCATCTACGCCTTCCCGGTCCCGCGCAGCGCCAGCCTGTCGGAGGTGACGATCCAGGTGGGCGAGCGCGAGCTGCACGGCGAGGTCGTGCCGCGCGAGAAGGCCGAGAAGATCTACGAAGAGGAGCGCAGCCGCGGCAACGACGCGGGCCTCGCCTCCAAGAACGGCTACCAGACCTACGAGTTCCGCGTGACGCCGATCCGCGCCGGCGCCGAGACGCGCATGCGCTTCGTCTACTACCAGCCGCTCGAGATCGACACGGGGGTGGGCCGCTACCACTACCCGCTCGAGGACGGCGGAACCGACGAGATCGCCAGGAGCTTCTGGATCCCGAACACGGAGGTGGAAGGCCACTTCTCGGTGGAGCTGGAGCTCAAGTCCGCCTGGCCCATCCAGGACGTGCGGGTGCCGGGCTTCGAGGCCCAGGCGGCCGTGGAGGAGCTGGGCGAGGGCCACTACCGCGTGCGCCTGGAGCGCCAGGGCGCGCGGCTCGAGCGCGACTTCGTGCTCTACTACCGGCTCCAGGACGGGCTGCCGGGCCGGGTCGAGGTGCTGCCCTACCGCGCCGACGCGAGCGGACCCGGCACCTTCATGATGGTGGTGACGCCCGGGCTCGACCTGAAGCGCATCACGGGCGGGGCCGACTACGTGTTCGTCCTGGACGTCTCCGGCAGCATGTCGGGCAAGATCGGAACCCTCGCCCACGGCGTCTCGAAGGCTCTGGGCGAGCTCGACCCGAACGACCGCTTCCGGATCGTGACCTTCAACGATCGCGAGCGCGAGCTCACGCGCGACTGGGTCGCAGCGACGCCGCAGAACGTCGCGCACTGGGTGGGCGAAGTGGGCGCGCTGAAGTCGGGCGGCAGCACCAACCTGTTCGCCGGCCTCAGCCTGGCCCTGCGCGGACTCGACGCGGACCGCGCCACCAGCGTGCTGCTGGTGACGGACGCCGTCACCAATACCGGCGTCGTCGACCCGAAGCGCTTCCACGAGCTGATGAAGCAGTACGACGTGCGGCTGTTCGGCTTCCTGATGGGCAACAGCGCCAACTGGCCCCTGATGCGGGTCGTCGCGGAGGCGAGCGGGGGCTTCTACGCGCCGGTCTCGAACGCCGACGACGTGATCGGACGGATCCTGCAGGCGAAGGGCAAGATCAGCCACGAGGCCCTGCACGACGCGGAGTTCGAGATCCGCGGCGTGAAGACCTTCGAGACCACCGGCGAGGTGGTGGGCAAGATCTACCGCGGACAGCAGCTGGTGATCTTCGGCCGCTACGACGGTGGGGGCACGGCCCAGCTCACGCTGCGCGCGCGGCTGACCGGTCAGGACAAGACCTACACCACGCGCTTCGAGCTGCCGGAGCGGGCCACCGACCACCCGGAGCTGGAGCGGCTCTGGGCGCTGTCTCGCATCGAGGAGCTCGAGGTGCTGGGCCAGACCGGGCTGGTCGACGGCGAGGAATCGCGCGCGGCGATCCGCGACCTGGGCGTCGGGTATCAGCTGGTAACCGACGAGACCTCGATGCTGGTGCTCGCCGACGAGGTGTTCAAGAGCCGCGGCATCGAGCGTCGCAACCGGGCGCGCACCGCGATCGAGCACGCCGCCCAGGCGCAGCGCCGCAGCCAGCCGGTCCGCAGCACCCGCGTGGACGAGAAGGATCCCATGTTCAGGCGGCCCGCGCCTTCGGTGGGCGGGGGCGCCATCGATCCCTTCGGCGGAGCTCTGGTGTTGGGACTCGGGGGGCTCGCCCTCGCGACGCGGCGGCGCGCGCGCGCTTTGCGCAACGCGCAGGACGGGGAGCCGTCGTGACCCGCGCGGAACGCAGCGATCCCAGGGGAGCCGGGCCCGGCCCGGCTCCCCGCCTCCCCCTGCTCACCGGCGTACTGAGCGCGGCCGCGCTGGTCCTGTTCTGGGTTCCGGGAGCCGCGGAGGCGCTCGCCTGGGACCGACACGCAATCGCGTCGGGCGAGCTGTGGCGGCTGGCGACGGGGCACCTGGTCCACTGGTCCACCGGACACCTGGTCTGGGACGTGGGCGCCTTTGCCCTGCTCGGCGCGCTGTGCGAGAGCCGCGGGCGCGGGCGCACGGCGCTGTGTCTGGCGGGCTCCGCGCTGGCGATCTCCGGACTGGTGTGGCTGCTGCTTCCGGACATGCTGCGCTACGGCGGGCTCTCGGGACTCGACTCGGCGCTCTTCGCGCAGCTCGGCGTCGACCTGCTGCGCGAGCAGCGCCGGCAGTCCGGGATCGCGGCGCTGGGACTGGGGCTCGCGCTGTGCCTCGCCTTCGCGCTCAAGATCGGCTTCGAGGCCACGCACGGCGGCGCGGTCTTCGTGGGCGACCTGCCGGCCGGCGTGGGTCCGGTGCCCGGCGCCCATCTCGCGGGGGCGCTGTCGGGGCTCCTCGCGGCCACGCCGGAGGGGGCCGTGCGATGAGCCAGGCGATGAGGGATGCCGCGGCGGCGCTCTCCCGCAGCGCCGCGCGACGCGCGGCGCAGATCGACCGCCGCTGTCGCGCGGCGCGATCGCTCCAGCGCGCGGGCTCTCGCGCCGAGCGCGGGCCGACGCGCGCTCTGCGGCGGATCGCGGAGCGCCTCCAGTGCACGGGGCAGTGGCTGAGCTGCAAGCTGCGGGAGCTCTTCCAGCACCACTGGGACGTCGCGCTCTTCGATCTGGCCTTCGGCTCCGTCAAGGCCTTCGTCATCTATCCGGGCCTCTACTTCGCGGGGCTGGCCTGGACCATCCCTTTCGTGGAGTACGTCCCGCTCAACACCCAGCTCTGGACGGCGGGCTACCTGCTGGTGCGCCGGCAGCTCCTGAGTGGGCTGGGCCGGCTGCGCTACGGCTACGGCCTGAACCGCCTGGATGCGCTCCGCGATCGCCTGCTCGGGATTCGCACGCGCGACGCCCGCAGCATTCACCGCTTCGTCTGGGGCGGCCGGCACTGGGTGCTGCGCGTGCGGCGCAGCCGGGTGCGCCAGTGGCTCGATGGCCGGCGCGGCATCGCCCCCCAGCCCGGCGTCGTCCTCCAGGCGGAGCTGCGGGCGCTGCTCTCGGACCGCGAGTTCCGACGTCGCGCAAATCCGTTGCGCGCCAACGCCCATCTCTACGAGCGTGTCCTGATCCACAGGCTGCTCGAGAGCCCCGCGGACCGTGCGAAGCTCCTGGCCGCTGCGGCGCCGGCGCGGAGCGTGGCGGGGCTCTCGGCCGAAGAGCGCGCACTGGCCGCGCTGCTGCTGGAGTCGCCGGCACCGATCCTGGCCCGGGTCATCGAGCAGGGCGACACCCTCGTCGAGGCGCTGCGCGCGCGGGCCGGCCGGATCCGCCCCGCCACGGCCCTGGCCCTGCGATGGATCCACCGCGCCCAGCGGCGCCGCATTCGACGCGGGCTCGCGGCGCTGGCCGACGCCGAGTACCGGCTGCTCGCCGACCATCTCGATGGGCGTTCGCTGCGGCGCTCGCCGCAGGTCGCCGCGATCGGAGCCAGGCGGGCGGAGGTCCAGCACCAGCTCGAGCGCGCCGAGGGCTTCGCGGAGCGCGCCGCCGCGGTGCGCTGCGAGGCGCGGGCGCGGCGACTCGCGCAGGCCGCCATCGCGGAGGGCCGCCGGCAGGGGCTCGGGATCCGAGCCGCGGCCGCCCTGCTGGCGCTCGGCGCGGCCGGAGGCAGCGAGAGGGCGACCGCTCGGAGTACCTTCGCGCTCATCGCGGAGAGCTCCGGACGGTGACCTCAGAGATCGAGACCCCGACATCCGTCGACGCCACTACGGCCACCAGGGAGTGGGCGCCGAGCGTGCGGGCGCGCGGCCTGGAAGCGCTCGGCCGGCAGGAGCGCGAGCTCGAGGCCGCCTGGAGCCAGCTCCAGACCGAGGGGCACGGCTACACCGAGGTGCGTGCGGCCCTGGCGGAAAACAAGCTCGCGAGCGAGGAACGCAGCGCGGCGCTGCGTGCCGCCGACGAGGCCCAGGCCGCCTTCCTGGCGCGCCTCGACGGCTTCCTGCGGCACCTGCACGCCCACTTCATCGAGCAGGTGCTGCGCGAGCTCGATCGCGCCATGCAGACCATGGAGGCCTTCTACGGACGCCGGCGGATCCGCAGCATCGCCCGTCGGCACCGCGGCCTCGCGCGGCTCGCGGAGCGCTACCGCGCGCTCGAGCACCTGCACGGAACCGCCCGGGACCATCGACGCATCGCCGTGTACCAGCGCTTCTACGCCGGCGTCGTCGACTTCTCCGAGCGCATCCGCCGCCTCGACCCCACCACGCCGATCCCGGCGCCGCCCTCCCTCGTCGACCGCCTCTACCAGCTGAGACGGGGCCTCGTCTGGCTCGCACGCCGCAGCCCCGCGCTGCTGCGCCTGGTCTGGGCGGCGCTCTGCATCCTCGTCACGGTGCTGCGCAAGCGCAAGCCCGAGACCGGCACTCCCTTCACCAACCGCGTGGACGATCTCTTCCGCGCCTGGGGCGACGTGATGGGCTACGAGGTGCGCGTCGCGGGACGCGAGCACCTCCCGCCCTGCTCCGGTCCGGGTCCGGTGAACCTCTTCACCCCGGCCCATCGACACGGCGTCACGGACAACGTCACCTTCTCCCACCTGGAGCTCCCCGACTACCTGGTCTTCAACGCCGTGGACCAGCTCCCGCTGCTGCCGCGCTCCCTCAAGCAGCGGGCCGCGGAGACACCGGGCCTGATCGCCGTAGGAGGCGGCCGCGGGCCCGCCGTGGACCGGGCGCTCGAGGCGCTGCGCGGCGGCGCGTCGCGCAACGTGCTCATCTACCCCGAGGGAAGCGTCTCCGAGGGCTTCCGGGGCACGCGCCCGCCGCGCAAGAACTTCGGAGAGGGACTGGTGCGACGCATCCGCGAGGAGCTCGGAGCGGTCCACATCGTCCCCATCACCTACCTCGACAACGCGCGTTTCCTCGACCTGCCGCCGCGCGCGGCGACCCCCGCGGAGCGACTGCGCCGGGTGGTCGTGAGCCCGCCCCTCGACGGCCCGGCCATCGACGCGCTGCTCCGCACCGGGGGCGGCGAGATGGTCAACCGCATGGTGCGGCTGGCCTGGCTCGAGACGCTCGTCAGCGACGACGCGCACCTGGTGGGGCAGGACCGCGTGGGCGCGGTCGAGCGGCGACTGGACCGGGAGCTCGACGGCATCCGCTACTGGGGCTCGCTCGAGAGCGCGTCGGTTCCCGACAGGCTGGAGACCCTCGCTCCGGAGCCCATCGAGGTGCGCGAGGAACCCTTCCGGGGCAAGCGCGTGCGGGTCTTCCGCATCCCCGAGAGCGCCCGCGACGCGCGCGGCAGGATCCACCTCCGCAACCTGCGCGAGCCCGACTCGGGCGAGCTGCTGATCGGCATCCGCGCCCCCTCCCACATCTATCTGAACGTGGGCCGGCAGCGTTTCGACGGCGACATCTTCCGGACGCTCAAGGTGAAGGAGCGCGACTACGTCTACGGCGGCGTGGTGATCCGCCTGACGGGGGTGCCGGTCAAGTCGCTCAACGCCATCCGCCGCAAGCTCGAGGAGTACAGCGGCCGCGAGCAGCGGACGCTCACCTGCGCGAACTCCGCGTGCCGCCTGATCGCCCGCGCGGCCAACATCCGCATCGACGACCATGCCGACCTGCGTCCCTTCCTGCCGAGCCACGTGCTCCCGACCCGCACCATCCGCAAGCTGATCGAGCGCGGCGTGCGCAACCACGCGGGCGAGCTGGTCGAGTGCCAGATCTACAAGGCGGACCAACGCTCGCTCGAGGAGATCCTGCGCGAGGCGCGCCGCGAGGAGATCCGTATCGCCTGGAACCACGTCCGCGTGCTGGCCATCGGCGCCTTCCAGTGGCTGTGGCGCAAGCTCCGGAGGGCGCGCCCGGAGTGACGGACCGCGCTCAGTAGACCCAGGCGCCGTTCTTGAACGGAAAGATCTCCGTGATCTCGGAGGAATCGACCCGCCGACATCCCTCACCGGCCGGCTCGCTGCACTCGTAGCGATGTTCCACGTAGCGCAGGATGCCGACGTAGGGCGTCGAGGCGCGCCCTGTCTCCTTGAGACGGATGTCGTACTCCTCCCCGATGCTGCGATAGCTGTGGCCAGCGTCGCCCCCCGAGGCCCGGCGTAGCATGCGGCTGCGCTCCCGCTCCGTCCTGGCATCACCCGCGAGTCCGTCGATCCAGGTCGCGGCGAAGGCGTGGAAGGAGGCGTGCGCCG
>JAAUYK010038643.1_pt1 | contig 24726 bp, 31 predicted proteins | sample 7278021 | NCBI WGS metagenome assembly JAAUYK01 (sample SAMN14350223, study PRJNA611818) | marine sediment metagenome | isolation source: surface marine sediment (1.8m) | place: French Polynesia: Moorea | collected 2018-08
AGCGGTCAGAAAAAATCACAACCAGGCCACCTGGCTGCACATTCACGGGGATATGACCACCCCCAAGGCCTTTGAATATCTAGAGTTGCTGGTTAAAGAAGCCGGTGTGGAGGGCTTTCATTTTGACGAGTTCAACCCACCGGATTGGATCAAGACCGAAGTCATCGACAAGTTAGGGGTGCCAGCCTGCATCATTACCGACGGAGCCGACATTGTTAAGGGGCCGCCGGAAACAATTGATGCGCAGGTTAAAGATCAGATCTCTAAAATCGGCGATGGGCTGGGAGTGATGATGGCGCCCAGCTGCCAGGTGCTGCCGGCCACCCCTCAGGAAAATTTTAAGACCTGGGTGGATGCCACCCATCAACACGGTAAATATCCGCTTGCATAAAGCACCAAACCCTTAAGGAGGAATTGGTTATGTCTGATTTTCCCGAACTAACCCAGGCGGTCATCGACGGCAATCGCAACAAGGTGGTTGAGATTGTCAATGCAGAAGTAGAAAAAGGCACCACCCCTCAGGCGCTGTTATCCGACTTTATGATTCCCGGCATGCTGCATGTGGGCGATCTGATGCAGGAGGGTGAATATTTTATTCCCGAGGTATTGCGTTCGGCCAAAGCCATGAAGGGCGCTTTGGAGATTTTGGAGCCGCTTTTGGCTGAAAGCGGCGGCGCGGAGTCAGCCGGCTATATTGTCATCGGCTCTGTCGACGGCGACATTCACGATATCGGCAAAAATCTGGTGGCCATGTTGCTCAAGGGCAGTGGCTTTGAGGTCAACGATGTGGGTGTGTCGGTGAAAACCGAGACATTTATCGAAGCGCTCAATGAAAAAGAAGGGCCGGTTTTGCTGGGTATGTCAGCGCTGATCACCCCTACTCTGGATGAAATGCCGGTGGTGATCAAGGCTGTCGAGGAGGCCGGACTGCGGGATCGGGTCAAAATCATGGTGGGCGGAGCGCCGGTCACCCAGGAGTTTTGCGATGAGATCGGTGCCGACGGCATGGCTGAAGACGCCGCAGCCGCAGTCACTTTGGCAAAGCAGCTGCTGACCGCCTAGTGCTCAATTTGTAAAAGGAAAGAGGTTTAAACAATGGCAGACGTACTGACGACAACCGTAAGATCAGCATCAAAGGAAGTTTCCTTCAGCCGTGAGTTGCCGACGGCGATTATCGGTGAGCGCATCAACCCCACCGGCCGCAAAAAGTTGCAGGAGGAGCTCAAGGCCGGTAATTTTGACACGGTCAAAGCCGATGCGCTGGCGCAGATTGAAGCCGGTGCGGCGATTTTGGACGTCAATGCCGGTGTGCCGGGCGCCGATGAGCCGGCGCTGCTGGTGCAGATGATCGAGGTGCTCAGCGAGTTGACCGATGTGCCGCTTTGCATTGACACGGCTAATGTTAAAGCGCTGGAGGCCGCGCTGGCGGTTTATTCGGGCAAAGCGCTGGTCAACTCTGTCAACGGTGAAGAAGAAAAGCTGGAAAAGATTTTGCCGTTGATCAAACAATACGATGCGGCGGTCATCGGTTTGACCATGGATGATGAGGGTATTCCCAAGACGCTGGAAAAACGCATCGAGATCGCCGGCAAAATCATGGATCGCGCCGCCAAAGTCGGTATTGCTGCCCAGGACATTGTCATCGATCCTTTGGCGATGTCGATCGGCGCCGACGATCAGGCCGGCAAGATGGCGCTGGATGCGGTCGAGGCGATTGTCAAAGACTATGGGGTCAACATCACCATGGGCTGCAGCAACATATCATTTGGCATCCCGGATCGCGAGTTGCTCAACGGAGCGTTTTTGGCCATGGCGATCCGCTGCGGGCTAACCTGCCCGATCACCAATCCGCTGTTTGATGAGGTAGTCATCTCGATTCTGGCAGCCGATTTGGCCATGGGTCGTGATGAGTTTGCCGGCAACTGGATCGGTGGTTACCGCAAACGCCAAAAAGCCGCTCAAAAATAGGCGCGGCAAGGAGAGACACATACCATGATTGAAAAAATTCAATTTTACACTGCCGGCTGTCCCCGGTCACAGATCTCGGAGAAAAATTTAAAAAAGGCCATGGGCAAGCTGGGCATTGAGTTTGAGGTCGAAAGCATTGATGATCCAAAAGTTCATGAAGCAGACGGGGTATCGGCCTTTCCGGCTATAAAGATCAACGGCGACATCAAGTCCGAAGGGAAATTCATCACAGTTGATCAGTGTGAAGAAATTTTGGACGAATACAAATAACGAGGCGATATTTTGATGAACAAATCGCATTCGGGCGTATGCCTGAACCGTTTTTCTTTTGTCTCAACATTTTAATTAACCTGAAAGGAGGCGGTCACTTTCCCCTACCCTAATGATAAAACAAAAAAACCATTAAGTTCTGAAGAGGCATGCAAACGGGTTGCTGAACTTTTTAACAAAGGAACCAACTGAGACAAAGCCGTTCTGCAAGGTTTGCAGGAAGCGTTGGGGTTATCCCGGGAAAAATGGGAACTGGGATCTTTTTACTCGGAGAATCCGGATACCGAAACCTTTCTGTGCAAAGTGCTGGTTGCCGGAGCTGTCACCATATATCTCGATATCATTTCAGGCATCAATATACAGCAGATGCCGCCTGAAGGACAGGATTCGGCTCAACGCGTAAATACAGTGTTTAATATTTTTCTCGAAAAATGCAGCGGTGACAGGTGTGTGGATCCGGCAGTCTTTGATCCGTTCAAACAGGATCCGGCTTTGGACGGCACTGCGGTCGATAGCAGCTTTAAACAGGAATACAAACGCCGGATTCAGAAGCTTACAACTGCCTTTAAAACACATTTTAAAGTTAACACTTGTCAAGAGATTTTAGGGTTCGATCCTTTTCGTTATGCCGAATACGATGAAGCCATGCAGGAATTTATCGAAGAAGGCGAGTGGCAGTCCAAATGCAACGAATGCATCGAATTTATCGTAAAAAAAATATGTGAGAACGACTAGGCACGTCGCTTGATAACCATTAAGGGTCTCAGCAACTGAAGCGTCTGGGGGCCAATGAAAGGAGGTGATTTAAGGATATCACTGCAATCAGGATACACCATATCCAATAAAAGCAAACCAATCAGAGGGGGACTACCTATGAAATTAAAACACATCATTCTACTTTTACTTGTGGCTCTTTTTCTTATTCCTTCAGTTCCTGCCTTTGCTGCCGGTAAGCTAATAGAAACAGACGTCATCACCACCGAAAAAATGAAAATCGTCTGGGGCTATTGTCCGTATGGCATGCTGGAAACATCAGTCATGAAGGAAAAACAGTTTTATAAAAAATACCTCCCTAATGTTGAAGTTGATTGGTTTTTCGGCCTTTGGAGTGTTCATCTGATTAACAATTGGATTGCCGGAAAACTTGAAATTGCCTACCTCGGGAACATGCCCGCTGTCATGCTCCAATCCAAAATAAAAAACACCAAATGGGTTGGGGTTGCGGTTTATCCGCACGGTGATGTTGGTGCTGTCTTCGTACCAAAAGACTCCAAAATTAAAAGTGTAAAAGAACTGGACGGTGCGACTATCGCCACCGGTGTGGGTTCTTCACATCACCGCATTCTGGAAGAAATTGCCAAACAGGAAAATATTAAATTTAATATTGTCAGCCAGAACCCGGAAGTGGCTGTGGGCAATCTGGAAGCCGGCAAGCTGGACGCTTTCTGCTATTGGCCGCCCTACATCGAGCTTGTCCGCGAGAAAGAGGTCGGCAAGTGCATAGAGCCTTGCAACGCGAATAAATATGAACCCTATGTCAACGCCATCTGGCCGCTGCTTGTCAGTGAAAGATTTGCCAAAGCCCATCCGGATATCGTCAGAGGGCTCGTTAGGGCCGACAATGACCTGCACGACTTCATGAAAAACCATCCGGATGAAGCTGCCGAAATTGTTTACAATGAGCTGGAAAGAAAGATTCCGCTCGAATCACTAAAACGTTCGCTGGCCCGGTATAAATACTCAAATGAGCTGACGGACGAGCACATCGAAGTCATGCAGCGCGACATTGACTTTCTGTATGAAAAGAAGTTTCTCAAAAAACATTTCAAGGCAGCTGATTGGGCTGACAACAGTTTCTATAAATAAAGCGTTGCGTCATAAACATCATCCAGCCTGAATATGTCTGCAAAGGAAGGATGCGCATAGCATCCTTCCTTTCGGGCGATATCAGGGTATCTTTCACGACCTTTTGCACCTGTTTTAAAAGGAAACTGTTATGTCCAATGCAAATGAAGAAGCCCTGGATTTTGTCTGGCAGCCGCCGACGATAAAATCCAAGATTTTTAGCCAAACGACAATCCTGGGCACTATATCGGTACTGATGGTATTTGTTGCATGGGGTTTGCTGGTTCATTTTGAGGTCTACCGCTTTGTGCTCTTTCCCAGCCCAGCTGAAGTATTGGAAGAAGGTATCATCTGGGTCGGCAGCCATGTTTTCTGGATGGACGCAGCCGCAACCACCGCGCGAGTCCTTGGCGGGGTATCGGTCGCATATATTGTTGCCATTCCGTTAGGATTGATGATCGGCTGGAGGAAAACATTTTCCGATCTGACCTTTCCAACACTCGAGCTTCTGCGCCCTATTCCGGCGCCGGCTTACCTGCCCCTGGCCATATTGCTTTTGCCCTGGGAAGAGGCGAGTGTGGCTTTTATTCCTTTCATCAATGCTTTTTTTCCGGTTCTGCTCAATACGATCGTGGGCGTAAAAATGATCGACCGTGACTATTTCAGAGCGGCACGTTGTTTGGGCTCTTCCCCCAAACAGATATTCTGGCATGTCGTATTACCCGGAGCCTTGCCTTCCATCTCTGCAGGATGTGCCATCGGCATGGGTATCGGTTGGATGGGGGCCGTCGTGGGAGAGATGATCACCGGAAAATGGGGTCTGGGCTACCGTATCTGGGAAGCCTATATCCTGATCCAATATCCGCTGATTGTAAACGGGATGATTGCCATCGGAATTCTCGGTTTTGGAACTTCTGTTTTGATTCGATATCTAACCGTGCGTCTGGTCCCATGGAGGCGCGCCATTACCGAATCTTTGGAAGAATCCATTACGACATAGAGAGGAGATCATCGTGTCCGATCACACCGTCACCAATGAATCACTATTTTGGCACCAAATCTACCGAAGATTCGTTAACTGGAGCCTTTTTAGACAAATCATGTCATTTGTCTTGTTTTTAGTACTCTGGAGTCTCATTGTCGTTGCCGTGGATTATTTTGCACAGATCCCGACGCCCAAGGCCGTTTTCCTGGCCTTGTTCGAGCTGCCTTTCAGTGTCGTATTCATTAATATGCTGAAAAGCTTTTTCAGAGTTTTAGCCGGATTTTTTCTGGGAATCATCATCGGATTTCCCATCGGTGTGGCCATTGGATATTCAAAGGTTGCAAAAGGTCTTATCTTTCCGGCCTTTGAAATGGTGCGCCCGATACCACCCATTGCCTGGATACCGGCAACCGTGTTGTTCTTTGTTCATATTGAGTCTCAGATTATCTTTTTGACTTTTTATGGGGCCTTTTTCCCCATTGTCTATAACACCATGGGGGGCATTTCCGAAGTTGATATTCGATTGCCCAGGGCGGCAATGTCATTCGGACTCAACAGGAGACAAATGCTGTGGAAAGTCATTTTACCGGCAGCTATGCCACAAATCTTCACCGGTATGAAACTGGCCATGGGAATTACCTGGATTCTGGTCGTCGCGGCGGAGATGATGGCCAATAAAGGGGGCATGGGCTATTACGTCTGGTATAATCATACTGTAATGGACTATCCGCATGTTGTTTTGGGCATGGGGATCATCGGCCTGTGCGGGGCGATTTGCTCTATTGGCATCGCCTGGGTGGGTAATTACTTCACCAGATGGCAACGGATTTTTTAGGAGGCTATGCGCATGTCAGCCAGCAATCAGGCAAGCGAGGTCATTTTTACAAATGTGGGCCGGATGGCCGTTTTCAAAAAAACACAGACGATCATCCTAAAGAACTGCTCATTTACGGTTGAGCCCGGAAAATTAACCGTCTTGATCGGCCCCTCCGGATGCGGAAAAACAACGATTATAAATTTGATCGCCGGTTATGAACGGCCCGATCTTGGAAAAGTTGAGATGGATGGTCAACCGATTACTGGGCCCAATTGGGAACGCTTGGTTGTTTTTCAGGAAACTGCTCTTTATCCCTGGCTGACATGTTATGACAATGTGATGTTCGGACCACTTGCCCGCAAAGTCATGACCAGGGAACAGGCTCATGAAGAAACATTGAGACTTCTGGCAAAGGTGGGTCTGGAGGATTTCCGCGATAAATACCCCAGTCAGCTGAGCGGTGGCATGCAGCGGCGCGCCGAATTGGCCCGTGCTCTGATCAACCAACCCAAGGTCATGCTGATGGATGAACCTTTCAGAGGGCTGGATGCCATGACACGACAGCTGATGCAGGAATATTATCTGAAGCTTTTTGAAGAAACTCATGCCAGCCACGTATTCGTTACTTCCGAACTGGATGAAGCCATCATCCTGGCAGATAATCTACTGGTTATGACAAATAAACCATCAAATATAAAAAAAGTCATCGAAGTCGATTTGCCGCGTCCGCGCGATTGGAGCATGGTGACATCAAAAAGATATCTGGAAATCAAAGCTGAAGCTTTAGAGCTTCTGCATGAAGAGGCCGTCAAGGCTTCGACAGCCAGCGGCAAGGTGGATGTTGATCTTTCCGGATTATTAGAAACGTCTCATGCGGACTAACCGCATGAAAAAGTGAGGGAACTGTGGAAAGTAAACCCGATGGAAAAAGAGAAGGTAGAATTCTCATCGAACATGTCGAAAAAGTTTACGATCCAGAAGGTGTCAATGTCCATGCTTGCCGAGACTGTAATGCTGACATTCAGCCCGGCGAATTTGCCATGGTGGTGGGGCCGTCCGGATGCGGCAAGACGACTCTGTTAAATGCTATCGCCGGATTTGATAATGCCACCAGTGGTGCTATTTACCTGGATGATGAAAAAATCGCTGCCCCCGATATCATTCAAACACCCGGCGCGGATCGGATGGTGGTTTTTCAGGGTGGGGCCCTGTTCCCCTGGAAAACGGTCATGGGTAATATCACCTACGGGCCGGTCATGCAGGGTAAAATGCAGCTTAAAGAAGCCGTGAGCATGGCCCGGGAATTAATGGATCGCCTTGGGCTCAGTCGGGATATAGAAGCGCTGTATCCGGACAATTTGTCCTCCGGCATGAAGCGGCAGGTGGAAATCATTCGGGCACTCATAAATGACCCTAAAGTATTATTGCTAGATGAGCCGTTCCGCGCCCTGGACAACATGTCTAAAGGACTGATGCATGAATATCTGCTTTCGGTATTCGAGCTGACACACAAAACCATTTTTTTCATCACTCACGATATTGATGAATCCGTTTTTTTAGCGGATAGAATTTTTGTCATGACTACCCGCCCGGGAACCTTCAAAGCCGTCATTGACGTCGACATCCCCAGACCAAGAAATTTCCGGGTTTTGGCGACCGAGCGGTTTGTAGAAATAAGAGAGCACGTCAGAGCTGAAGTAGAAGAAGAATCCATGAAGGCTTTTGAAGCCGGTGAGCGCGAGCTGGCTTAACCAGGTAAAGATTGAAAGATAATAGCGCTATGGTAAAAAAATATTAATTCCCTTTGATGGCTCTGAGCATTCCAAAAAGGCCATCCTGTTTGCGTCTGATGTTGCCCAGAAGCACCATTCAGAAATTTTTCTGGTGCATGTTGTTAAAGACAGGGATATTCCGCCTGAAATCCTGGAGTACATCGAGAGTGAAAAAATCGACGGCGGTATCGGCAAGGTATCGGCCAAGCTGATCAGTGAAGGTATCATGAAGGCTGCTCAAAAGCAGCTGCAGGAGATGGGATTAAAAATTACCAAATCAATGGTCTTCCGTGGTGATCCTGCTGAAGAAATTTTACAGTTTGCCAAAAACAATGATATCGATATGATTGTGATTGGCAGTCGCGGCCTTGGGAAAATCAAAGGTCTTCTAATGGGTAGCGTATCCAGTAAAGTCTGCCATCTGGCGGAATGCACCTGCGTAACGGTAAAATAATATTGGCTGGTATTCGTTTAGCTACTTTTTATAATTTAATAAATTCCTACTGACACTTCTCAAGTGGACGTTATTAAAAATGGGTCTGCTTAGACAATTGCATGCTTCGGGTCTTATTTTGTGAATCCAAAAACGCGAGTTTTAGTTGCCTGCCGGATTTTTGAACCTGAGCTTGAAATGCTCCTCACTCCTGAATCGAATATTGAAATTCGATATCTGGACCAAGGCCTGCATCGTTACCCGCATAAAATGCCTTCCCTCGTTCAGGATCAAATCGATCAGGTGGCCACCTGGGCCGGTGAAGTTGTTCTCGGGTATGGATTATGCTCGAACGGCATCGCCGGTGTGACTGCCGGCAAAAGTGGCCTTATCGTACCTCGCAGCCATGATTGTATCGCATTTTTTTTGGGTTCCTGCACAAAATATCGCGTGGCATTAAAAAAGCGTCCGGGCACCTATTATTTAACGGCCGGCTGGATTAAGGAAGGTCAGGACCCATTAGGTATTGTTGACAATGACTACACGCCACGACTGGGTCGTAAAACCGCCATATGGGGAATGACCGAAGAATTGAAAAATTACAGCCATGTGGCTTTTATCAATACCGGCGCCGGTAATACGGCTCATCTCCGTCAGAGGGCTGCAGAAAACGCCGATTTTTTTAATAAGAAATTTATAGAGGTCAAGGCAGATTTAGGATTTTTAAAAAAGCTGCTTTACGGTCCCTATTCCAATGAAGAATTTATCTTTATGAAACCGGGGGATTGCATTGAACAAAAGATGTTTTTAAACTACCCTTCCCAATCCTGCTAAAATTGGATTGGACAACAGCTAAACGTATTGTTGCGAATCCGGCACCAGGAATTATGTTTTGGATTTAAGGCGCTGAAGTGCATTTTTTTGCGAGTATTTTGAAAGGAGAATTGATTGATGGACCTTACAAAAATAAAGCCTGATGAAACGTTAGATGTCAGGGGTATCAGCTGCCCCATGCCAACTTTAAAGACAGCCAAAGCCATGAAAAGTCTGGAGATCGGTCAAATTTTAGAAGTGCTGGGTACCGATCCGGGAACCAAAAAAGATATGCCCAAGTTGGCCAGAAAATCCGGACATGAGTGGCTGGGTTTTATAGATGATGAAGAAGGCTTTTTTCGTTTTTATCTGAAAAAAGGCGAAAAAAAATAAAGGAGCACGGAAATGGCCCAAACGATCGGTATCTGCGTCTCAACCGGAAACAATCTACACCATGTGATCGGGTTGGCAAGGGCGGCCAAGAGTGCCGGCAAGCAGGTCGAAATCTTTTTTACCGGAGATGGTGTCCTGTTGACCCAGAATTCCCGCTTCTCAGAACTTATAGATATTGCCCAGGTGGCTGTATGCGAAGTCAGCTATATTGACCGCGGATACCAGGGTAAAGAACTTGCCGGCCTGGTTGATAAGGATTTTGTGACCCAGGCACGCAATGCGGAAATGGTCGAGGAATGCGATCGTTACGTGATGCTTTAGGAGGACGGTATGGCCAAAAAAGTTGCTATGCTGATAAAAGACAAACAAAGACAGTATGAGGGATTACGCTCAAGTTTGGGACTTTTGATGGAATTTCATATCGTCAGTATGATCGTTTTAAATCATGAGATCGAATTGACCGAAGAATATAAAGACAACATGGAATTCATCGATGAGATGGATGGAACCCGTTACAGCAATGTGCCAGCCAATGTTGAAAAATACGGCTTTGAACCTCTCGACCTAGCAGCGATCCCCAAAAAGCTTAAAGAAAACGACATTATTATCGCTTTTTAAGAGGTACGATAATGAAAATTTTGCATATCTTGCGTTCCGAACCCGATGAAAATACGCGCGCTTTTATTGAGCAGACATTTGAAGACGCCCAAAATGTTGAGGTGCCCCTATATGAGGACCATATTAACTATGACGCGTTGGTCACAGAGATTTTTTCAAGTGATAAGGTCATCTCCTGGTGGTAACCGAGCGATGTTTAATGGGCAATAGATTGAAGCCGTACTTTCGTAAAATATGCCACCATTTTATTTAGATGGAAACCTTGCCCCGGTCATCTAATCCGGATTGAGCAATAACCATATCTATCCAATCCCGCTCAAGCGCTAAGCCCACAAGAAGCAAAAAGGTCTAACTATGTCGACCTTACTGATTGCGGCTCTAATTGTTTTTGTTTTTACAGCAGTGTTGACCATCGCCGGTGTCGGAGCGGCATTCAGCATTATTCCATTCTTTTTTTGGATGGGATTGCCTCTGAAAGAAGCCATGGCGACTGCCTTGCTATTAAACAGTCTCAGCATGGGTTTTGCCTCGGTCACCTATATACGCAATAAATTGGTTGTTTTCCAAGTTGCACTTCCTGTATTGATCGTGGCTTCGATTTTTTCTCCGCTGGGGGCCTTTTGCACACAATTTATCTCGCGCGAAATTTTGTTGTGGCTGTTTGCAGGGTTCTTAATCTTTGCCGGTTCTATGATGCTCCTTTTCAGACCTCAAGCGAAGGAATCCTTTTACACCTGGAAACAGCAACTGCTTATAGGTGGGCTCATTGGCGCAGTTGCCGGTTATATCGGTGGCCTGCTGGGAGTTGGCGGCGGAAACCTGATCGTTCCGGCTTTAATCTGGATAGGTTTTGAAGCCCGCAAGGCAGCAGCCACATCGGGGTTTATCGTCATTTTCTCGTCTTTAGCAGCCTTCCTCGGCCATGTCCTGCTGGGCAATGTGAACCTGCCGCTTCTGGGAATATCGGCTTTTGCTTCAATCGGCGGTGGGCTGCTGGGCGCATGGCTATTATCAATTAAACTAAAAGGGTCACATGTAAAGACTGTCATCGGTCTGGTGCTTTACATAATTGCCATAAAAATGATATGGGGACTGTTGTCATAAGTCCTGTATCGATCCATTATCGCATCAAGAATCGTTAAGGCCTAAAACCATATGAAAATTGTAACCACCATAGACCAAATTGTTGATCATATTCGCAACGCCATTTTTAGCGGCAAATTTATTCCCGGGTCGAAGCTAAAGGAAAAGGAAGTTTCCGATTGGCTTGGCGTCAGTCGTATGCCGGTTCGAGAGGCTTTTAGAATATTGGAGGCGCAAGGCTTGATTGAAATCGAACCGAACAAGGGTGCTAAAGTTACCCGCATTTCGCTTGAGGATTTGGAAGAAATATATGAAGCCAGGGTTTTACTGGAAGTGTATTGCCTGCGTAAATTCGTTGGCTTGATAAGCGACCAGAATATAGCGATTATGGAAGGTATTTGTGATAAAATGGAAACCGCCATAGAACAAAAAGATCCGCTGGCTTATTTTGACCATTCTTTTAATTTTCATAAATATTACATTTCACATTGTCAAAATAAGGTACTAGAGTCTGTCTTTATGCGAATGGAAAACTCAATTAGATGTCTGCAATTTAATTTGGAGAAAAAACCAGAATTCTATCGCAAGTCCCTCAAAGAGCATCGTCAGATTCTGAAGGCACTACGAGCAAAAGAAGCTGATGACTGCGAAAAATTAATCCGCCGTCACTTGGAATCGGGTTATAAATCCAACAAAAAAATCGTGACGCAGCTGCAGAAGACATAATGCCAAAAATCTAAACGCCTTAGGTTTTGTTTGGCAGTGAAGCTGTCTGTTATCCTTTTGGGCCGCCGTAAAATCAAATCTAAAATCCTTTATACAAATGATTGACAAAAAAAACTCGAAACGGAAAAAGACAATGGTAAAGCAAGCGATCGAGGATTTATATATCTGTGGACTGCCTTACTTGCAGGATTTGCATCTTAGGGCCGAATGGGACGGTAAGGCCGGCAAGGGATATTTCACGACCCAATCCCATCATTCTGGAGGCGCAAAAGGTTGGGTGTATGGGGGCCTAATAGCAAGTATGATTGATTGTCACAGTATTGCAACAGCAATTGCCTTTACTTGCCAGGCTGAAGGACGCGAACCTTCGGCACAACCGAAAATTCAATACGTAACGCGCCGCCTGGATGTCAATTTTAGATTCCCCACACCCGTAGAAACAGAACTTTCTTTGCTGGCAGAGGTAAAAGAGATAAAAGGCACGGACGTTGTGATTAGTTGTTCGCTTTTTGCTGATGATAAGGTATGCGCGCAGGCTGAAGTAATTGCGGGGCGTATCTGGTGAACACAAAAATTGTTCGCCTTTCTTTGGTATCCGCTTGAAAAATTTACCGACTGGGTTCATGCTATTTAAATATACGGCTTCCTATATCAAAACATAAATTGGGTTAGCCGAAACGCCTTAAAATAACAAGAAATGAAATTACTATGAAAAATACGGATTCGATGTTGCATAGGCGAAGCGACGAAGCTAAGGCTTTGATGCAGGTGGCATTGGGACAGGAAAAAGCGGATTTGGCGGTGATCAATGCCCGGTTGTTAAATGTCTATACCGGGGAAATATTGGATGATTATGCCATCAGCACCAAGGGGCGCTGGATTGCCTATGTCGGCCAAAACCCAGACGATACCATCGGGCCCCACACCGAAGTCATCGATGCTGATGGTCAAACCGTTATTCCCGGTCTGATCGACGGCCACACCCATCTGTCGTGGCTGTGCAAGATCGATGAATTTTTAAAATATGCGGCCAGGGGCGGTACCACCACCATTGTCAGTGAAACCCTGGAAGTTTTTCCAGCCGGTGGATTTGCGGGTCTGATCGATTACCTGGCATCGTTTAAGGACCAGCCCATCAAAATATGGGCCACTGCGCCGGTGATGATTTCGATCAGCAAAACAGCTCAAGGCATCTCAGAAGCAGAGCTTCAAAAGCTGCTCGAGCGTGACGACATCATCGGGTTGGGTGAATCTTATTGGCAGGCGGTAATACAGGATCCCGACTGGCTTCTGGCGTTATTTAAACAAGCTCAAAAGGCCGGCAAAACCCTCGAGGGGCATACCGCCGGTGCCAGTGAAAAAAAACTCGCTGCCTACATTGCCAATGGTATTACCTCCTGCCACGAGCCCATCAATGCCGAACAGGTCCATAAGGGGTTGCAGCAAGGACTGCACATCATGATTCGTGAAGGGGCGGTGCGCAAAGATCTTGCGGAAATCGCTAAAATCAAGAACAAGGGTATCGATTTGCGACGCCTGATTCTGGTCAGCGACAGCATATCACCCGCCGACTTGATGGCCAACGGCTATATGGAAGCCATCGTTCAAAAGGCCATCGATTGCGGTTTTGAGCCCATCAATGCCATTCAGATGGCAACGTTGAATGCTGCCGAGCATTTTTCGCTGGACCACCTGATCGGAGGGATTGCGCCAGGCAGATATGCGGATTTTGCGATCATCCCGGATATCGCCACCATCGCTGCTCAGATCGTCGTCAGCAATGGACAGGTGATCGCCCGCAACGGAAAATTACTGGAGGCCCCGCGGTCACATGCTTATGCGTCCGAAAGCCTGAACACCATCAATCTGCCACGTGACCTGAAACCTTCCGATTTTATCATCCGTGCACCTGACAGCGTTGAGCATATAAAGGTTCGCGTTATGAACATGGTCACGGATCTGGTTACCGCTGAAATCAAGGATTGTATTGCAGTTCGTGATGGCCAGGTTTCCGCTGATCCGGATACAGATCTAGCAAAAATAGCTGCTATTGATCGCATCCACAACCCCGGTCGCCTGTTCGTGGGATTGATCAAAGGATTCGGTGTCCAGTCCGGTGCCATCGCCTGCAGCGCTGCCTGGGATACCACCGATATTGTCGTGGTCGGCAGCAATGACAAAGACATGGCCGCAGCAGTTAACCGCATTCGCAGCTTACAGGGCGGCGCTGTTGTCTGCCGGGACGAAAACATCGTCGCGGAACTTCCGATGCCCATCTTTGGTATCATCTCGAATTTAAAAATTGAAGACGTTGTTAAGGCATTTAAAAATGTTACCCGGGCAGCTCAAAATCAGGGCGTCCCCTTCCCCGATCCAGTACTTTCCTTGATAACCTTAACTGGCGCAGCGATCCCCTATCTGCGCATCTGCGAGGAAGGTTTAGTGAACTTAAAAGACGGCCAACCCGTTTCGCTTTTTATTGAATAAAGTCCAAAATATGGTATGTTTTCTTGATCTCAGAGGATCTGGACTTAAGTTTATATTCAGGCTTAATAAGTACCATCTAATTTTGGAGATTTCCTGTTATGGCTGAAAAAGACCTATTGGAAGGCAAACGAATTCTTTTGGTGGATGATGAACCGGATGTACTGGATACCCTCGTGGACTTGCTGCCGATGTGTGAAACGGTTAAAGCATCCAATTTTAAAGCGGCCAAAGATTATCTGGAGTCCGAGTACTTCGATTTGACGATTCTGGATATTATGGGGGTTGAAGGCTATCAACTGCTGGAGATCGCCAAACAAAAAGAGGTTACGGCTGTGATGCTGACCGCCCATGCCCTCAGCCCGGAAAATGTGGTCAAATCTTACAAGGAAGGCGCCGCCTCATACTTACCCAAAGAAGAAATGGTGAACATCGCCTCTTTTTTAAATGACGTTCTTGAGGCCAAAGAACTGGGCAAGAGTCCCTGGGGCCGCTGGTATGATCGCATGGGATCATTTTTCGAAAAAAAGTTTGGCCCCAAATGGCAGAACAGCGAAAAAGATTTTTGGGAAAAATTTCCGTTTTATTAAAAACCGATGTCTGTCACCCTCAAATGGTTTCCGCCCTCCTGGTTTCAAATCCAAACCGAAAATGCGGTCATCTATATTGATCCCTCATATTTGCGCTCTTATTACACCCATTACCCCCACAAAATTGAATTCAGCCGTTGGCCCGATCCCATTGATGGCTTGCCAGAAAAGCTGCCAAAAGCAGACCTCATCCTGGTAACCCATCATCATAAAGACCATGCCAAAGATGTTACGATCAAGAGGCTCAAGAGAAAGAATACGCTGGTGGTTGGCCCAAAACGTTGTATTAATAATCTGGGGAAAAATATTCGGGTTGTTAAACCCGGTGTTGATTTCACTTTCCGGGACATAGCGATCAAAGCAGTTGAGGCCTACAATACGCCGGAAGGAAGTTCGACGCGTAAGGTTCATCATCAGGGCGACGGTGTTGGCTATGTCTTAACTGTAGAGGACAAAACCATTTACCATGCCGGTGACACAGATTTTATTCCCGAGATGAAACAATTGGGATGGGTCGATGTGGCCTTGTTGCCCATCGGGGGCACATTTACCATGGATCTGACCGAAGCGGTGCGGGCCGCCATTGCCATAAACCCCAAAGCCGTCATCCCCATGCACCTCAGCAAAGCCAATCCTCAGGACTTTAAAACCAAAATAGAAAAAAAATCAAAAATCAGCGTCGTGCCGTTGCAAATTGGTGAAACTTACAAGCCGACGTGACCAATGCCGGCAAGACCGACCGGAGCAATAACTCGATGAATATAAGACAAACACTGTTATCTATCGGCATCGAGGTTTGTTAATTTCGTAACTACATCTGAAAATTTTGCTGAATCGTAATTTATCATATCTCGCCAAAGAACCGAATATACCCAAGGGCTGATACAGTGAGAATATTACAGATTCAGCGATATTGCAGATATCATCAAATGGTATTGAAAAACCCCTGCGCAATGCCGGAGCCATTTACGCTTTTTGCAAAATATCCGTTAATGCGGTCACAAGCCTCTCGGTTTCCTTCATGGTATTATAATGAGCAAAACTCAACCTAAGAACACCATCATCTGGGTCAAGACCCATTTTTTTTAAGATTCGGTAGGCGTAGAAATGACCATGCTTGGTTGCAATCCCCCTTTTTCCCAACAAGGTACTCAACTGGGCCGATGTGGCATTTTGCGAAATAAGGGCTATATTCGCCTCCCGGCCTTGCATGGTGTTTTTCCCGAATATTCGCGTTGGCAAATCTGTAAGTCTTTCTAACAACACCTTACACAATGATGCTTCATGACTATTCATCAGATCGGAAATCATTGATACTTTGACATTCAGGGGCAATTCAGATTTTTCAAAATGATGATCATAAAGTATTTCAAAATAGTCGCCTAGCCCGGCAAGGGCCGCAATTCCAGCATGGTCTGGTCCTGCCGCATCCAGCTGAGACCAGGGCCGGTGGGCATTAAAAAAATGGCACTGGGGCTGCAACATTTCTAAAAAATCTGGTGATACGTACATGATCCCTTGGTGGGTTGCATAGGTCTTATAGGTAGAAAAACAATATGCATCAGCCTTGGTGTTCGCTAGATCAGGCCAGCGGTGCGGTGCGTATGAAACGCCGTCGATAATAACTTTTGCTCCAACACTGTGTCCCATATCGATTATCTGACCGATGGGATTCACTGTTCCGATAATATTGGAGCTGTGAGTAACACAAATAATTTTGGTATTACTGTTAAGTAATTTTTCCAAGGATGCCAAATCAAGTTCGCCGGTACTTTCATTTACCTCCCACAAATTCAAGTTTGCTCCGGTGTGCTTGGCAACCCTTTCCCATCCGCCGATGTTTGCCTCATGGTCTTGCTCTGAAATAATGATCTCATCATTTTTTGAGAGAAATTTAGCGCAAGCACTGCTCAATGTATTCAAATTCTGGGTCGTCGATGGTCCTATGGTGATCGTATCCATGGTGACACCCAATAGATCTGAAATCATTTTTCTGCCTTTGTCCATCTGCTCTCCTGCAGCATGGGCAAGTGCATTATCGCCGTAAGGTTGAACCTTATTATTTTTGTAAAAATGCTCAAGTTTATCAATCACAGGTCTGCAAGGAAATGTACCACCCGCATTATCAAAAAAAGCCCATTCATTGGATTGGTCTAAATCAAAGAAAGGAAATTGTTTGCGTGCAAAATCAACATCAAAAATCAACTGATCTGTGGAATTAGCCATAATTTTTAAGCACCTTTTTATACACTAATATTTTTCCCGATTTCATATCATAAGCTCTTACATATCAACAGGCCAAAGCAAGCCTTCAATATGTTGCATGTGCCAAATCGCAGATACCGTGCCTGAATATGGAATGTGGAGAAACTACAAATTTACTGGATGGGCGTAGGCAATACATATGAACCAACATAGCTGGTTCGAGAACATACTAAAAAAATGAGTGGCCAAGCACCGGCTGGTTTAATACTAATTATAAACCAGCAAAAATGGTAGTCATGACCACTCATTTTTGGACGGAATTTTATCATGGATCAAGCGCGCCCCTTTCCAGCCAGGAAGCGCAGTTGACAGAGAATTGCATCCGTTTAGCTAAATTTTATGGGCTCAGTTATTTTTTGAGTGACAAATCCCGAATAGAGGCTTTGGGCGCATTTTTCTTAACCGAAGCAATGCCTTTTAGCATCGATGCTCTGCTCGCATATGATTGGCTTTTGCCGACGACTTGTTTGTTGGCTGCCACCAGAACAAAATAAGGCTTACCGGCTTTGGTTTTCTTTTCTTCAAAGTTCGCTTTCTTGCGACAGCTGGCGCATACAGCCTTGATTCCGTTTTTTGCTGCTGCTTTACTCTTGTAAGTCTGACTTGTCAGCACTACTTTTCCGTTGGCTGATTTGAGGTTGAACGAGAACTTGCCGCTTCTGCCTTTTTTTAACTCAAATTTACCGATCATAAGACCCCCTTTTTGTTTACAGTGGAATAAGGTTTACTGCACGCATCCGTTTTTTATGCCCATTGAATTCCCGGGCGAATCCAATTAAACTTCTAAAACATAATACATTTCTTGCGTATCACAACTTTTTCTGAGTCTCAACACTTATCATTCAAGGCTGTAGAAAAATCTTGTTTACCGGAATAATGTGGTCAATTCATTTCAATGAGGTCTGACACATTGATTTCAAGCATTTTAACACTGGCTAAAATACGCACCGTGTTGCGGGCAATGGCCGGAAACTCTTCTCCGATGCAGTTAAGCTCTTGGGCCGTTTTCTTCAGCAGTTGAATTTTGGCATTGATTTCATTCAGATCAATTTGCTGTGTCATCATTTTTCCTTGTTTTAATTTACGCTGTCTGGATTAACTTGCCTCTAATGGCCATACCCGCCAGAATTAGCAGGCGCAATATGCTCCGGCGTGGCAGGCAGGATTAAAAAGATGTGGAATCATTGGTTAAGAAAAACCAATCACAAGATGGAAAATTTTTTGTTTTCGGCCTCTCACCGAAAACAAAAAACCCTTTGCGCCCTCTGCGTCTCTGCGGTGAAAAAATATCCTCTTTATTTCTTTGGCCTTAAATCCTTGAAGCGCTTAGCCTTAACCTCATACCGGGGCAATGTTTCACAGCCGCAGATTTCAATATCATAGCGCAGATTGGTCTTCAATCTGAGCTGATCCACCAGCTCGTTTTCAATCAGCGAGCATTGGTCCTCTGCATCCGGCAACACCTCAACCCTTAGTTTAATTTTATCGGCATCCCCTAATTTTTCCACTATGACTTCATACTCGTCGCCCAAACCTTCAATACTGCGCACGACCTCTTCGATAGCCGAAGGTGCAAGCAGGACGCCTTTGACCTTGGTGATATCATCTGCCCGGCCAACCACACCGCCTTTGATTAAACGTGAGGTCCGCCCGCATGAACAGGAATCGGCAGCCCATTCAATCACGTCTTTGGAATCAAAACGCACACAAGGCTGGGCCATGCGGTCCAGGGCGGTGATCACCATCTTGCCCCGCTGCCCGGGTTCTTCGATGATCTCTCCGGTCTCGACATCTTCGATTTCCACCAGAAACAATGCTTCGTTGACATGCATACCGCCGGGTTGATCCGCACATTCAAATGACCAGGCGCCGATTTCAGTCGCACCTGCGTGATCGTAGACTTTCGCCCCCCAGGCTTCTTCCAGGCGTCTTTTGGTGCTCGGTATGCTGGCACCGCATTCACCGGCACATGTAATTTTGCTGATCGGCAATGCAGCAGGATCGATATCCATTTTTAGACGAGCAATTTCGGCCATCCCCAGAATATAGGTAGGGGTACCCATCAGGGCAGTTGCCTGCAGCTCTTGAATCTTTAAAAGACGCGCCTTGGTATCCAGCACACCACCCGGAATCACTTCACAGCCGATTTTTTCAGCCGCATAATGCCCAGCCCAAAAAGCCACAAATATATTGTAGCCGAAAGGAATAAAGACCCGATCCTGCGGCCGGTAGCCCTGAGCCCAGAGGATATAGGACCAGCACTCCATCCACCACTCCCAATCCTGCCAGGTGTCAGGTTGATACACCGGTTGGCCGGTCGTGCCGCTGGTCTGACGAAAGATGGTCACTTCATCTAAGGGCACGCAGAGGGCTTCGCCATAGGGAAAGGGTTCTTTGCGCTGAATGTCCCGCATCATGGATTTCTCCACTTTGGGAACCCGCTCAATATCATTGAATGACCGGATGTCTTCCGGTTTTACGCCGGCATTGTCATAAAGACGCCGGTGGAAGGTGGAGTGTTCGTAAGCCCACTTAAAAATTTTTTGAAATTTTTTCAGTTGTAGTTTTTTGATTTTATCGGGCGGCAGGGCTTCCAGCACTGGATTCCAATAAATTTGATTAGAATTCATTTTCATTCCTCAATTCTGTATAGCCTGTGATAAATTTAGCTAAACCTGGCCCATGTTGGTGCCTGTTTGGGTTTGGGTTTACGCCCGTAAAAAACATCATCCATAGTGTTAAAAAGCCTGCGCGACAAACGATTGCGACTGATCAGAGATCGGATGATCCTGTGGGGAAAAGTGCTGGCATGGCTCCAGGGGCACACCCGCATGCACACATTGCAGTCGGTGCCCACCTTTCCCCAATAGTCAAAGCAGGTTTCGGCATTCAGCTTCCAGCGCAAGGTTCCGTTGACTTCGGTTGGATCGTCCAGCGAAATAGATTTGGAAGGGCAGCAATTGGCGCACTTTTTACAAATCCTACAAAAGTCTTCGACACCAATATCCACCGGGCTGTCGGTGACCATTTCAAGATCGGTGGTTACCGCAGCCAACCGGACCCGCGGCCCGAGATCCTTGGTCATCAGATAACCCAGCCGACCGGTCTCTCCCAAACCTGCATCAACAGCCAACGGAACAAGCAAAGTGTCATAATGCCGCACGTGATTGGCGGTGGCCGAATAACCCATATTGGCAATATAGGCTGCCAGTTGAGTGGCAATAACAGCGCCTTGAGCATAATTGCTCATACTGGAGATGACAGTGGGTGTATGGGGCGCAGTTCCCACCAGTTCGAAAGCCATCTCAGTGGTAAAAACAATCGCATATGGGTGGGTGATGTCGATGTCTTTGCCCCAGTCTTCCCAGTTTTCACGAAAAATCTCTCCCCGTTTGGAATACAACCACAACGGGTTGATCCTGGTAATTCCCACATGTTTGGCGCCCAGATTGAGGGTATACCCTTTGACACGATCGCTGGCCTCCTGCGGGCTTAACTTAACCTTCTGCGCATTGAATTCAGGATGGGGCACCGGTTGATATGTTTCCGGTGCCGAGAGGCTGAGGGCGATGCCCTGGGAAGATAGGGTTGCCGCAATGTTGGGTCTGTCTTTGGGTTTGTCGATGACTCCGGGTTTTCCTAAGGGCCCACCCATTTCTCTGCGGCCGGCATCCATCTTTTCATATTCAGGCCGCATTTCATAATAGATCCGGTATGGTTCCGTACCCGGTTGAATAGTACGATTGCGGGCAAAAACAATATCCCTTTCATCAATCCTTTTAGCCTCACCGACAATTGCGCCGCGCGTTCCCATCAGCGCCTTTGGGTTGGTCGGTGTCTTTTTTACAAAAAAAATAGCAGCCAGAGCTCCGCCGGAAATTAGACAAATCAAAATGCCAACGCCACTGCCCGAGTAAAGGAATCCAGTTCGCCACCAATTCATAAACAGGAGCACCAGTCCGGCCATTGCCATAAATTGTATCCCGGCGAAAATGGATGCGCGTTTTTCCAATTCCCTTATGGATGAAATCAAATAGCTCAAACCTACAGCAGCCTGGCCGATGAGCCCCACCAGTACAAGTAGAAAAATGATTTCCATTATGTTACCACCACTCCAATTTAAGTTAAAACTTTTTAGACAATTATGCGGCCTGAAAGACGATTAATACCCTGATTAAATTTCCTTGGAAATTCAATTGAAGGGCCAGGCAATCTGCGCGGTCGGGTTGCGTAAATAAATCCGGTTCCTTGTTAAACAAGTTTCCCGGAGATTCGGTCAGCGAAAAGGGATGGGAAGATATTAATCTGCAGATAATGTTCAATGCGCGGTTTGGGTTATGTCCCGCTAAAAGGTCGGCAAATCACTCTGCAGAAACCACTTTTCCTGTTCAGTGTCATATTCCCATTTTTGGCGGTCAATCAGTGTCTTTACGGTCACATCCTTCATTCGGTAGTACTGGAAGTCAACCAATTGGATGATTTTGGTTTTGTCCTCTGAAATAATTGTTTGTTTGACCCTGTAATTGGTGACTTTGACGTTGCGGTAATCTTCAAAATCCGGCAGCACTTCTTCCCTATCCGTTAGCTTTTTAAAAGCAAACGCGGCTTCGAATTCACCCCAGCGAATCGCCCGCAGGTATGCTCTGGAGGTTTCGTCAAATTGACTCAGTTTTTCGCCGGTTTCCATTGATGCGCATCCCAGCATCAGCAGGATAATGACAATCGCTTTGACCGCATATTTGAACATATCAGCTCCCTTTTTTAATGGTGTAACAAAAATCACAGTAGGCCGCTCCTTCCATTATGGTCCGGGTTCGTTTTAGATTGATATGATGATTAAATCCTTTAATCAAGGCAAAGTCACGCGTACATGAAAAAAGGCTGCCCCATGTGGCGAAACCCAATTTTTCGTACAGCTCGGCATAACGGCAACGCGTCACATTAAAATAAAATTTCTGCTTGCTTTGCTCAATAATATCGATCTCCAAAGCGTTATCCTGGGTCCAAAATCGGAGCAATTCAGCAAAATGTGCCAAAGAATTGCCGCCGACCTGTTGGGCTAATTCAGCACCCTGGTCGGTGGCAATTTGAACAATGCCGCTGCGGACCAATTCCAGCACTTTCTTATTCCCAAATTCGTGACTAAAGGCCTCAATAAGCGGCACCAGAATACGGGCTTCTACCTCCCTTCGGGTCAACACGCCAATTTTTGCATTTAGATCGTCCACGCTAACCACCCTATCTCATCATGTTGCCTAAGGCTTTTTTTAGGTATTCAAAACAGACGGCGTATGTCAAGGTGTTTGTGGGATTTGGAAGTTAAATTGCTAAAATTATTTCATTTTTAAACTTCATCAGCGTAAGGTTGCCATCCGAAAGTTATAAAAAGCTTGCCAAATAGAAGCGGGTTGTTCTAAAAACCTTCTATTTCAAACAGATAAAACAATTTTCTGGATATGCCATTTACAGAGCGCCATAACATGTCACGCCAGGAAGTCATCAGCGCCTATTTAGATGCATTGGCCAAAGGTGATGATATTGGGATCTTAAAATTGTTTGCCGATGATGCAAGGATCACTTCGCCTCTCTACGGTGAATTGGCAGCTGCTGATTTTTATCGACAGCTGTTCCAGGATACGGCAAGTTCACAGATCCGTTTAAAGGATATCTTTGCAGCTGTGACAGACCCTGATCAGTATGCGGCCCATTTCGTTTATGATTGGACACTTAAAAATGGCGAACAGGTATCCTTCAGATGCATGGATATTTTTAGATTTAAAAAGGATTCAAATAAAATTCATCACCTGGTAATTATTTATGACTCGAGTCGCACCAGAGATGCATTTACCAGACAATCCAGCGCTTAAATAATCTTGTATGCCAGCAGGCAAATGCACAAAATTCGATGGGTGATCACATTAAAAAGTAAACAGGATATGGTAAAATGAAAGAGTGGCTTCTCCCGGCAAGTATGACGATGATCTGTTGGGGCATTTGGGGTTTTATACCAAAAATAACCACCCGATACATCAACCCGCTGAGCGCTTCGGTCTACGAGGGCATCGGCAGTGCTGTTTTTGCTTTAATCGTTTTTTTCTTCATCGGTTTTAAACCCGAGGTACACCCCAAAGGCATTTCCTTGGCTTTTGCCACCGGTTTATTGGGTATGCTGGGAGCGCTGTTTTATCTTTTTGCCATGCCAAAAGGCAAGGTTTCGGTGATCGCCACCATTTCCGCCTTAAATCCGGTGATTACGATTGCGTTGGCCTATTTCATTTTAAACGAACCCATCACTTTGAAAGAAAGTCTTGGGATGGTATTTGCTTTTATCGCCATCGTTTTGTTCACTGTTTAGGTCGTGTCGCGATAAAAACGAAAGGAAATAAAGTATGCCCAAACATATTGGAATTGTCGGCTGCAGTGCTGAAGGCGCAGCCCTGTGCTATCGCACGATATGTGGCGAAGCACCGCCCGTAATGGGTGAGCATATGCATCCTGAGGTCAGCATGCATACACATCCGTTGGCAGAATACATGATTCACATTCGCACGGGCGACTGGAAAAACGTTGCCGCCCTGATGCTTTCTTCAACTCAAAAGCTCTCTGAAATCGGGGCCCAGTTCGCCATTTGTCCGGACAACACCATTCACGAAGCATTTGATTATGTAAAAGAGAAGTCACCGATCCCCTGGCTCCATATTGCCGAAGCCGTTGCTACAGAGGCGCGCGCACAAGGCTATCAGCAGCTGGCCATCTTGGGAACCAAATATCTCATGACGGGTCCTGTTTATCCCGGCATGCTAAGCAAATTTGACATCAAAAGTCAGATACCCACAGATAAAGATCGTGAGCGCATCGATGACATTATCTTCAAAGAGTTGGTAAACGGGGTTTTCACCGAGGCATCACGTCTTTATTTCAATACCGTTATCGAAAAGTTAAAGGACAGCGGGTGTGATGCAGCCGTGTTGGGATGCACCGAAATCCCATTGCTGGTTGATCCGGAAGACTGTCCCCTGCCGGTCCTAGACTCCACCCGTTTGTTGGCCCGTACTGCCATAAAAGAGGCTTTAGCATAAAGATTCGCTGTTTGCGGATAAACAGTGAGAAATGATTTGAACTGAACAGGGAAACGCTTATGAAGACATCGATTTTAAACAACAGACTCAATCGGGTTATGATGACAGGCATTTTTTTGGTTTTGATCGGCTGCGAATCCGCTTACTATAAAACCATGGAGACCATGGGTTACCATAAGCGGGATATCATGGTCGACCGCGTGCAGGATGCCCGTGATGCCCAGGAGGACGCCAAGGAGCAGTTTGAATCCGCTTTGGAGCAATTCAGCACGGTTCTTAATTTTCAGGGCGGGGAACTTGAGGAAAAATATAATCAGCTCAAAACCGAATATGACGCCAGTGAAAAACAAGCGCAAAACGTGCGCCTTCGAATTGAAGAGGTCGAGGATGTGGCCGCAGATCTGTTTGCTGAATGGCAGGAGGAATTAGATCAGTACACCAGCAGCAGTCTCAGAAAATCCAGCGCACGCAAACTCGCTGAAACCAAGCGCCAATACGCGAAATTAATCGGTGCGATGAAACGTGCCGAGCGTAAAATTGATCCGGTCCTGAACGCATTTCGTGATCAGGTTCTGTATCTGAAGC
>JAAUYK010057677.1_pt1 | contig 24681 bp, 20 predicted proteins | sample 7278021 | NCBI WGS metagenome assembly JAAUYK01 (sample SAMN14350223, study PRJNA611818) | marine sediment metagenome | isolation source: surface marine sediment (1.8m) | place: French Polynesia: Moorea | collected 2018-08
ACTTCCTCGACCTCTCTCGGGTAGATGTTCGAGCCGCCGCTGATGATCATGTCCTTCGAGCGGTCCTTCAGCGTCAGATAGCCGTCGCCGTCGAAGACGCCGAGATCGCCGGTATGCAGCCACCCGCCCCGCAGGGCCTCATCGGTCGCCGCCTGGTCCCGCCAGTAGCCGAGCATCACGGAGTCGCCGCGGACCGTAACCTCGCCGAGTTCACCGTCGGTTAACGCCTCGTCCCCCGCGCCCACGACCCGCACCTCGACCGCGGTCTGGGCCTTGCCCGCCGACGCGAGGCGCTCGAGATACCGCGGATGGTTGCGCGCCGCGTGCTCGGCCTTGGAGAGCGCGGTGATGGTCATGGGGCTCTCGCCCTGGCCGTAGATCTGGGCCAGGACATACCCGAGCCGTTCCTGGGCGCGCTGCAGGTCCTCCAGATACATGGGACCGCCGCCGTAGACGATGGTCTTCAGGTTCGCGAGATCGGCGCCGCCGAGCGCCGGATGCTCGACCAGGCGCTTCACCATGGTCGGCGCGGCGAACATCATCAGGCCGGGATGGCCCGGCAGCAGGCTGGCGATCTCCGTCGGATCGAAGCCCCGGCTCTCGGGGATCACCTGGCAGACGCCGGCGGCCAGGTGGGGCAGCCCGTAGATCCCGGAGCCGTGCGAGAGCGGCGCCGCGTGGAGGATGCAGTCGCTCGGCCCGATCGTGTCGACGTCGGCGAAGTAGCAGAAGATCATGGTCAGCAGGTTACGGTGGCTCAGCATCGCCCCCTTGGGCCGGCCGGTGGTCCCGCTGGTGTAGAACAGCCAGGCGAGATCCTCGGGCCCGGCCTCGGCGCAGCCGGCCGGATCGCCCGCGAAGAGGCCGCGGTATTCACCGCTCTCGGCCTCGATCAGGCGGTCCAGGCCCTCGACCGGGGGCAGGGCCGCCGCCTGCTTGGCCGTCGCGAAGCAGGCCCGCGCGCCGCTGTGTTCCAGGATGTAGCGGTGCTCCTCGGCGTGGAGCTTGGCGTTGACCGGCACGGGCGCCAGCCCGGCGTGCCAGCAGGCATAGAGCACCTCGAGGAAGGCCGGGCAGTTGTCCATGATCAGCGCCACCCGGTCGCCCCGGCCCAGACCGAGCCGCGTCTGCATGGCGCCCGCCAGGATGGCGGCTCGACCGGCCAGCGCGCCATAGCTCGCCACCGTCTCGGCGCCGATGGCGATCGCCGGGTCGTCGCGACGCGTCTTCCCGGCCCGTATCAGGAGATTGGCCAAGTTCACCAGGAAACGCCCCGTGCTGCTTTCCGTGGCCGCGCCGGGCCGGGCGCGGCGCTTCCATGATCCGCCGCTTTGCCGGCCGAGGTCAATCGGTGCCGGTCGCGCGAAGCGCATCTGGCAGCGGAAGGAGCGCGCTGTTATACCAGGAAGCAGCCTTCTCTTGCCGGCATGACGCGGGTGACCCAGACGCTTCTCGATTGCCCAGGGACCACGCGGGCCGGGCGCACCGCCCGGCGCGGCCGGGCGTTCCTGGCCGCGCTCGTCCTGCTGTTGTCGGCCGTCGCCGCCGGCCCGGCGGCGGCCCAGTCGCCGGACGAGCTGATGTTCTTCCGGATCGGGACGGCGTCGACGGCGGGCACCTATTTCCCGGTCGGCGGGCTGATCGCCAGCGCCATCTCCAAGCCGCCCGGCGGCCCGTCCTGCGAACGGGGCGGCAGCTGCGGCGTGCCCGGCCTGATCGCGGCCGCCGTCTCCTCCGCCGGCTCCGTCGCCAACGTCAAGGCGATCGCCCAGGGCGAGATCGAATCGGCCTTGAGCCAGGCCGATGTCGCCTATTGGGCCTACACCGGGACCGGGATCTTCAAGCGCGAGGGCCCGCAGGACAAGCTGCGGGCGATTGCCAACCTCTTCCCGGAGACCATGCACCTGGTGATCCGGCGCAACATCTTCGCGCGCGACGTCGGCGCCTTGAAAGGCAAGCGCATCTCTGTGGGTCAGGAGGGCTCCGGCACGCGGGTCGACGCCCTCATGGTCCTCGAGGCCTTCGGCTTGGACGAGACCAACACGGAGCTGGTGTCGACCGGCTCGTCGGAAGCCGCGATGATGCTGCGCGAAGGGGAGCTGGACGGCTTCTTCTTCGTCGCCGGCACGCCCGCGCGCGCGGTCGCCGAGCTGGCCCGCGACGCGCTGATCAACCTGGTGCCGATCACCGGCGAGCCGGCGGAGAAGCTGGCCGAGCGCGTGCCTTTCCTGGCGCCGATCACGGTGCGTTCGGGCACCTATTTCAATGTCGGCCAGACCCGTACGCTCTCGGTCGGCGCGCAGTGGCTGGTCGGCGCCCAGGTCGCCGAGGAGACGGTCTACCGGATCACCCGCGCGCTCTGGCACGAGAGGTCCCGGGAGGTGCTGACCAGCGGCCACCCCAAAGGCCGCCTGATCTGCCTGAACACCGCGCTGGACGGGCTCGGCGTGCCGCTTCACCCGGGCGCCGAGCGCTACTACCGGGAGATCGGCCTGCTCGACGCCGACGGCCGCAAGGCCCCGCCCAGCCTTCGGCTGCGCCGGATGCTCGACGAGCGCGGGTGCCCGGACGACCTGCTCTAGACATCCGCTGCAGCGAGAACCGCGACCACTCGATCAAGGGAAGCCCAAGGGAAGCCATGCCGGATTTTCTGACCAGCCGAGACGCCGCCGAGACGATCCCGATCACCCTGCTCGCCGAAGAGGCGCTGGACGCCTGGCTCGCCGGGCAGGACGACGCGGTGCGGCGCTGGGTCGCCGCCACCGGCTTCAAGGCGAAGGCCGGCAGCCACTGCCTGCTGCCCGAGGCCGGGGGCGGCCTGGCCCGCGTGCTGGCCGGCTACGATCCCGATAGCGGCCCCTGGGGGCTGGCCGCGCTGCCGGGGTCGCTGCCCCAGGTTTCCTATCGGCTCGACCCGCCGCCCGCCGCGGCCGAGGCCGAAGCGCTCGCGCTCGGCTGGTGGCTCGCCTGCTACGAGTTCGACGCCTACAAGAAGGGCCGAGAGAGCTGGCCGAGCCTGGTCTGGCCCGAGGGCTGCGACCAGGCCGCGGTGACCGGCGCGGCCGAGGCCACCGCGCTGGTGCGGGACCTGGTGAACACGCCGGCCGGCGACCTCGGTCCGGCGGAGCTGGCCGGCGCGGCGCGTCGGCTCGCGGAGGCCTACGGCGCCGAGATCAGCGTGATCGAGGGCGACCGGCTGCTCGACGAGGGTTATCCGGCGGTCCATGCCGTCGGCCGGGCGAGCAGCCGCCCGCCCCACCTGGCCGATCTGCGCTGGGGCGAGAGCGGACCCCGAGTCACCCTGGTCGGCAAGGGTGTCTGCTTCGATTCCGGCGGCCTCGACCTCAAGACGGCCAAGGGCATGGAGCTGATGAAGAAGGACATGGGCGGCGCGGCCCACGTGCTCGGCGTGGCCCGGATGGTCATGGACGCCGGGCTTCCGCTGCGCCTGCGCGTCCTGGTTCCAGCGGTCGAGAACGCGGTCTCGGGCGACGCCTTCCGGCCGCTCGACGTGCTCCGCACCCGCAAGGGCCTGACCGTCGAGGTCGGCAACACCGACGCGGAGGGGCGCTTGATCCTGTGCGACGCCCTGGCCGAGGCGGACACCGAGACGCCCGACCTCGTGGTCGATTTCGCGACCCTGACCGGCGCCGCCCGGGTGGCGCTGGGCACCGAGCTGCCGGCTCTCTTCTGCAACAACGACGCGGTCGCCGAGACGCTGCTGTCCCAGGGCCTGGCTCGCCACGATCCGCTCTGGCGCATGCCGCTCCACAAGCCCTACCGGAGGCTGCTCGACAGCAAGGTCGCCGACCTCAATAACATCTCCGACGGGCCCTACGGCGGCGCGATCACGGCCGCCCTGTTCATGGCCGAGTTTCTCGAGCCGGAGACCCCCTGGGTCCACATCGATGTCATGGCCTGGAACCTCGCGGCCAAGCCGGGCCGCCCGGCCGGCGGCGAGGCTATGGGAATGCGCGCGGTCTACGGCCTGGTCGAAGCGGTCGCCAGTGGCGAGTTGGTGCCGCGGGGTTAGGTCGGCACTATCTAGCGCACCCATTCCTTGTAATTGCCGGACTTGATCCGGCAATCCAGGAGCGGGTGCAAACTCCCTGGATGCTCCGATCAAGTCCGAGCATGACAGAATTGGCGGTCGAGGGGCGCTCTGTGCTTCTTTGGCGGCACTGGGGAACCGCAAGGCGTTACCGCTAAAACCCGATCCGCGCTAGCGGGAGGAGTCCAACCCTCGCTGCCAGCCCTTGTCATTGCCGGGCTTGACCCGGCAATCCAGGAGTGGGTGCAAACTACCCTGGATGCTTGGATCGATGGCACCGGGAACGAGCCCGGAACCGTCCCCGCCCCACAACTAATGCTTGTCGATCCCTTGATGCGACTCGGGAGTCTTTGGCAGAGTCATTGCGCATTCGCAACGAACTCGAGCGGCACTGCCTTGGACATAAGCTCGGCCCAAGCGATCGAATTCTGGCGGCGGGTTCTGACCGAGAGCCTGCAGCGCCGACTGCCGGACCTGAGCGCCCGCCAGCAAGCCCTGCTCCTGCATGTCTATCTGATGAACCCGCCCCATACTGTGCGCGGTCTGGCGGCGGCGCTCAACATGTCGAAGCCGGCGGTGACCCGTGCGCTCGACCAGCTCTCGGCGCTGGGTTTCGTCAAGCGCAAGACCGACGAGAAGGACCGGCGCAGCGTACTGGTGCAGAGGACCGTGCCCGGCGCCGTCTTCCTGCGCGACTTCGCCGACATGGCCAAGGACCAGGCGGCCTCCCTGCGTTAGCGCGGCTTAGCAGTACCGAGCCCGACTTCTCCCATGAGTCGAACCCTGTGCCGTCTATACTATTATTGATTATTTCGCCGGTTCCCGTGAAACGGGCACGGATGTTCTTGGTTCCAAGTGGCTGAACCACTATTATCGCGCGCGAGAATCACCGGGGGAAACGCCTCGGGTGTGTATGGAACCTGTCGGGTCGCGGGGGCCCGCCGGCAAACCTTGGGGGAGGCCATGCGCATAGGGATCGTCTGCCATCCGTCGGTCGGCGGATCAGGTCTGGTCGCGTCGGAACTGGCGTTGCGACTGGCCGATAGAGGCCACGACGTCCACGTTATCTCGAAGCGGCGGCCGTTCCGCCTCGCCGAAGACGAGGATCGCGTCACCGTCCACCCGGTCGATCAGACCGACTACCCCCTGTTCGAGGGCGACCTCTACCTCTACACGCTCGCAGCGAAGATCGCCGAGGTCGTGGTCGGGCAGGACCTCGATCTCGTCCACGTCCACTACGCCATACCGCACGCCGCGGCGGCCTGGATCGCGCGCGACCTGAGCGAGCGGCGTTTCCCGATCGTCACCACGCTGCACGGCACCGACGTCACCATCGTCGGCCAGCGCCCCGAGGTCTTCCCGGTCAACCGGCTGAGTATCGAGCGCAGCGATGTGGTGACCACGGTCTCGCGCTTCCAGCGGATCCATGTCTTGAAGCACTTCGGGGCGCGCTGCCCCGTTCAGGTCATTCCGAACTTCATCGACCCGAACCAGTTCTCGCCCGCCAAGGCGTCGCTGGAGCTTCGGTCCAGGCTCTCCGGGGACGACGATTTCCTGATCATGCACACCTCGAACTTCCGACCGCTGAAGAACATAACCGGCGTGATCGAGTCCTTTCGGATTGCGGCGGAACGCCTACCCGCCCGCCTCGCCTTGGTCGGCGACGGCCCGGAGATGGACTGGGCCCGCGAGCGGTGCCGGCAGCTGGGTCTATCCGGCCGTGTCACCTTCATGGGTGAGGTGCAGTCGACGGCGGATCTGCTTGCCAACGCCGACTGCGTTCTGCAGCCGAGCTACACCGAGTCCTTCAGCATGGTGGCGCTCGAGGCCATGGCGTCGGCGGTGCCGGTCGTGGCGAGCAACCGCGGCGGCATCCCCGAGGTGGTCGAACACGGCGTGACCGGCTTCGTCGAGGACCCGGACGACCACGAAGGCCTTGCCGGCCATCTCGTCGACCTGGGCCGGGACCCGGATCTCAGGCGCCGTATGGGCGCCGACGGCCGCCGCCGGGCGATCGAATCCTTCCACTGGTCCGACCGCGTCGCCGACTACGAACTCTGCTATCGCGCCTGCCTCGACCGGCCGGCGACGGCGCGCCATGTCGTTTAGTTAGCCGGATGCCCGTCAAGCAGCTGGTAGGCGCGGCGCCGGTCGAGAAGCTCAAGAAGCTGGGCTCGTCCTCTCCGGTCCTGGTCGCCTTCGTGCTCGGTATCGTCGCCGGCTTCGTGTTCGGTGACCTTGTCGCCTTCCTCAGCGTCATCGGCGACGCCTTCATCAGCCTGTTGCAGATGACCATCATTCCCTACGTGGTGGTCTCGCTGATCTTCAGCCTGGGCAGCCTCAGCTACGAGCAGGTACGCACGATGGGGGTCAAGATCGGCATCCTGCTGCTGATCATCTGGGGCGTCGGCCTCGTCGCCATGTACGCCATCGTCTTCAGCTTCCCGGAGCGCGAAGCGGGGACGCTCTTCAGCACCAGCTTCCTGGAGCCCGTCGAGCCGGTCGACTTCATCGAGCTCTATATCCCGACCAACCCCTTCTTCTCGCTGTCCCAGAGCTACGTGCCGGCGATCGTGCTGTTCTGCATCGCGACCGGCCTGGCGCTGATCGGCGTGAAGGAGAAGACCTCGCTGATGGAGCAGGCCAATGCCCTCTCAAAGGCCTTCGTGACCATCACCCAGTACATCGTCAAGCTCATGCCGATCGGCATCTTCGCCATGACCGCGGCGACCGCCGGCACCATGAACATCGACGAGTTCGAGCGCCTGCAGGTCTACTTCGCCGCCCACATCGTCATGGCGTTGCTGCTCACCTACTTCGTCCTGCCGGCGATCATCGTGTGCTTCACCCCGTTCCGCTTCTGGGACGTCGCGCGCGGCGCCCAGGACGCGCTGATCACCGCGTTCGCCGCCGGCAACATCTTCATCGTCGTGCCCCTGCTGATCGAGCGCACCAAGGAGCTCTACCAGGCCTACGACCTGGGCGGCGAGGCCGCGGAGCGCTATCCCGATATCATCGTTCCGATCGTCTTCACCTTCCCGAACCTGGGCAAGCTCACGACCATCATCTTCGTGCTCTTCGCCGCATGGTTCGCCGGCTCGTCGGTCGACCCCGTGACCTACGTCGGCGTGGCGATCAACGGGCTGATCAGCCTGTTCGGCAGCGTCTTCCTGACCGTGCCCATGCTCCTGAACGACCTCGAACTGCCGGCCGATCTTTTCCAACTCTACGTGGTTTCCAGCCTGCTCTCCGGCCGCTTCACCTCGCTGCTGGCGGCCATGAACATCTTCATCATCGCCGTCGGCGGCACCGCCATGCTGGCCGGAATCGCCCGCATCAACCGACGCAACGTTATCCTCATGGCGGTGCTCACGCCTCTGGTGTTCGGCGCGTCCATCGCGGGCACCGGTCTGCTGCTCGGCCGGATCGTCAGCGCCGAGTCGGAAATGGGCGAGATGATCGCCGGCATGAGCGCGTCCGAGGAGGTGCCCGAAGCACCCGCCCCGCCGCCGCCGCAGGCGGACGCCGAGCAGAAGGGGCCGCGCAGTGTCCAGGAGATCATCGAGAGCGGACTGCTGCTGGTCGGCTACAGCCCCAACAAGCTGCCGTTCTCCTATCAGAACGACGCGCGCAAGCTGGTCGGCTTCGATATCGAGTTGATGCGCAATCTCGCCGCGGACCTCGGCGTCCGTGTGCACTTCGAGCCCTACAAGCTGAGCGAGACCGTCGAGATGCTGGACAAGGGCCAGATCGACGTCGCGGTCTCCGGCGTGCAGATGACGGCCCAGCGCATGACCCAGGTCGGCTTCACGGTGCCGATCCTTCAGTTGCACTATGGACTCGTCGTACGCGACCACAACAAGGAGCTCTTTTCCAGCGACAAGGCGATCCGGGAACGGGGCCGCCTGACCATCGCCACGACCGGCGACTATGACATCGTGCCAAAGCTGGAGGCCCAGTTCCCGGACCTGGTTTTCGTCCAGATCGAACAGGACCAGGACTTCTTCCGCAGCACGGGCCAGTTCGACGCGCTCCTGACCAGCGCCGAGGCCGGCACGGCCTGGTCCCTACGCCATCCTCAGTACACCGCCGTGTTCCGGCGCGGCGCCGTCAAGTCCTTCCCGGCGGCCTACGCGATCGCCTTGGAGAACCGCGCACTGGGTGCCTATCTCAACAGCTGGCTGCACCTGCAGGAATCCACAGGCAAGGTCCAGCGGCTCTACGACTACTGGATCCTGGGCAAGGACGCCGCGCCCAAGGAGCGCCGTTGGTCGGTGCTCAAGGACGTCTTCGGGATCGAATTCGAGTGGTGACGCCCTGGGCGGTCGCTGGAATTCCCCCGAGCTCCATTGCAAAAAGTAATACAAAAGATTTATTATTGTAATTTCTGAAATAAATGAAGTAATTGTACAATACTTAAATGACTTTTAGGTGTAATTCTTAAATAATTATAGGCGCAATCTTGATACAATGTTTTCACTTGAGAGCGAATGCAACGAGCCGGGTCGGTGCAGAAGGCACGAGCCCCGTTGCCACGCCCAGTCAGCTCGCCGGTGGGAATATCAAGAGGAGCGCGAATGGCGCAGCAAAGCACGCGGCCTTGGGAAACGGAGTTCAAAGTCGACAAGGTCGAGGGTGTCGTCGAGACCCCGGACCTTAGAGTGCTCAAGATCTCGCTCGCGGGGGGCGACATCATTCCCTGGCATTGGCATGCGCATGTGACCGACCGCTTCGTGTGCCTGGAGGGCGTCCTGGTCGTGGAGACCAGCAGCCCGCGCGCATGCTACCGGTTGGAAGCGGGTGGCGAGTGCCTGGTGCCGGCGAAGGTGCCGCACAAGGTCAGCACGGACGATGCAACGCCGTGCCGCTTCATGGTGATACAAGGCGTCGGCGCCTATGACTACCACGCCGTCTAGAGCGGATCATGTTTAGATGGAACCACTTCGTGGTTTCCAACTAAACATGTGAATCCGCTCTACATCCTAGGTTTAGAGCAGATCCGGGTTTGATGCCCCCGCCGTTCCGTCAATAACCCCGCTCGAAATCCACCACGTTCTCCAGCGGCTCGCCCGCGCGCTCGCGGCGGATCGCGGCGGCGACGGACTCCGCGGCGCTCTCGGGGATGGTCATGCTGGCGATGTGCGGCGTCACCAGGACGCGCGGATGACCCCAGAAGGGGCTCTCGGGCGGCAGGGGCTCTTGCTGCATCACGTCGAGGGTGACGGCGCCGACCTGGCCGCTGTCGAGGGCCGCCAGCAGGTCCTTCTCGACCACGTGGCCGCCGCGGCCGACGCTGATCAGCGCCGCGCCCCGGGGCAGCTGGGCGAAGGTCTCGGCGCTCAGGATGCCCTCGGTCTCGGGCGTGAGCGGCAGCAGGCAGACCAGAATGTCGCTCGCCGCCAGCATGGCCGAGAGGCCGTCCGGGCCGTGGTGGCAGGTCACCCCAGGCACGGACTTGGGCGTCCGGCTCCAGCCGTGCAGCGGGAACCCGAAGGGCAGCAGCGCCTCGGCCGCGGCCGTGCCCAGGGTGCCGAGGCCGAGGATGCCGACCGGGCGGCGCGCGGTCGGGATCTGCACCAGCTCGCGCCACTCCCGGCGCGCCTGCTGCGCCAAGTAGTCGAGCATGTAGCGGTGGTGGAACAGCACGTTCATGACCACGAACTCGGTCATGCCCTGGGTCAGCCCGGGCTCGACCATGCGCACCACGGGCACGTCCTTGGGCAGGTCCGGGTCCGACGAGAGGTGGTCGATGCCGGCGCCGATCGAGAAGATGACCTTGAGGTTGGGCAGGGTCTTCAGGAAACCGGACGGCGGCTGCCACACCAGGGCGTAGTCGATCTCCGCCGGATCGCCCAGCTCGGACCAGGCGCGGGTCTCGATCTCCGGGGCCGCGCGGGCCATCGCGTCCTGCCAGGCGGTGCCGCGGTCGATGTCGGTCTTGATCAGTAGGGTCGGGGCGCTCATGCCCCGATATCACATGGAAACCACGCCGCTTTCAACCGCCTCCAGGTCGAAGGCGGCCTTCATCAGGGCCTGGGTGTAGGGATCGGCGGGCGCGTCGAAGATCTGGGTTGCGCTGCCGTGCTCGACGACCCGGCCGGCGCGCATGACGATGACCTCGTCGGCCAGGGCGCGCACCACCTTGAGGTCGTGGCTGATGAAGAGGTAGGCGAGACGGTGCTTCTCCTGGAGTTCGCGCAGCAGGTCGACGATCTGCGCCTGGACCGACATGTCGAGCGCCGAGGTCGGCTCGTCGAGCACGACGAAGCGCGGCTTCAGCACCATGGCGCGGGCGATGGCGACGCGCTGGCGCTGGCCGCCGGAGAACTCGTGGGGATAGCGGTGACGGCTCTCCGGGTCGAGCCCGACCTCGTTGAGCGCCGCGACGATAAGGTCCTCGCGCTCAGCCTCGGTGCAGCCGAGGCCGTGGACCTTGAGGCCCTCCTCGACGATCTGGCCGATGGAAAGCCGCGGGCTGAGCGAGCCGAAGGGGTCCTGGAACACCACCTGCATCTCGCGCCGGAGCGGGCGGAGCGCCTTGGACTTCCGCCCCTGGATGTCCGTGCCGTTGAAACGGATCGCCCCCTTGCTGGAGATCAGGCGCAGCAGGGCCAGGCCGAGTGTGGTCTTGCCCGAGCCGCTCTCGCCGACCACACCCACGGTGTGGCCCTCGCGCACCGCGATCGAGATGCCGTCGACCGCACGCACGTGGTCCACCGTGCGCTTCAGGAGACCAGCCTTGATCGGGAAGTGAACCTTGATCTCGTCGCCCTGCATGACCGTGGGCGCGTCGGGAAGGGCGGCGATCGGCGCCCCGCTCGGCTCGGCCGCCAGGAGGCGCCTGGTATAGCCGTGCTGGGGCTGGGTGAAGATCTCCTCGACCGCGTTGCTCTCGACGATCTCGCCCTGGGTCATGACGCAGACCCGGTCGGCCATTTTGCGCACGATGCCGAGGTCGTGGGTGATCAGCAGCAGCGCCATGCCCAGGTCGCGCTGCAGGTCCTTCAAGAGCTTGAGGATCTGGGCCTGGATCGTAACGTCGAGCGCGGTGGTCGGCTCGTCGGCGATCAGCAGGTCCGGCTCGTTGGCCAGCGCCATGGCGATCATGACGCGCTGGCGCTGCCCGCCGGAGAGCTCGTGGGGATAGGCGTTGAGCCGCTTCTTGGCGTCGGGGATGCCGACCATGTCGAGCAGCTCGAGGGTGCGATTATGGGCCGCCTGGGCCGAGAGACCCTTGTGCAGGAAGAGGGTCTCGTTGATCTGCTTCTCGACCTTGTGCAGCGGGTTGAGCGAGGTCATGGGCTCCTGGAAGATCATCGAGATCTCGTTGCCGCGCACCTCGCGCAGGGTCGCCTGCCCCGCCCCGATCAGCTCGCGCCCCTTGAAGCGGACCGAGGCGCCGCCCGGGTGGCGCGCCAGGGGATAGGGCAGGAGCTGCAGGATCGAGAGCGCGGAGACCGACTTGCCCGAGCCGCTCTCGCCGACCAGCGCGAGCGTCTCGCCCTTGCCGATCTCAAAAGAGACGCCCTTGACCGCCTGGACCGGCTGGCCTGGCATGTCGAAGGTGACGCCGAGGTTGGCGACCTGGAGCAGCGGCGCCGTCACTTGCCGGCCCTCCCGCCCGCCGGCGCGGGCTCGCCCAAAGCCTCCTGCGGGCCGGTCTCCTCGGGCGGCGCGGCGTCGGCGAAAAGCTTGCGCGGGTCGAAGGCGTCGCGCACCGCCTCGCCGATGAAGATCAGCAGGCTAAGCGTCACGGCGATGGCGAAGAAACCGGTCAGCCCGAGCCAGGGCGCCTGCAGGTTGGCCTTCCCTTGGGCCAGGATCTCGCCCAGCGAGGCCGAGCCGGGCGGCAGGCCGATGCCCAAGAAGTCGAGCGAGGTCAGCACCGTGACCGAGCCCGCCAGGGTGAAGGGCATGAAGGTGATGGTCGCCACCATGGCGTTGGGCAGCACGTGGCGGAACATGATGACCAGGTTGCTGACGCCGAGCGCGCGGGCTGCGCGGACGTAGTCGAAGTTGCGCGCGCGCAGGAACTCGGCGCGCACCACGCCGACGAAGCCCATCCAGCTGAAAAGCAGCAGCAGGCCCAGGAGCCACCAGAAGTTCGGCGTCACCACGCTGGCCAGGATGATCAGCAGGTAGAGCGTCGGCAGGCCGGCCCAGATCTCGATGAAGCGCTGGAACAGCAGGTCGGTCCAGCCGCCGAAGTAGCCCTGGATCGCGCCGGCCGTGACGCCGATGACCGCGCTGATCAGGGTCAGCGTGAAGCCGAAGAGGACCGAGATTCGGAAGCCGTAGATCAGCCGCGCGGTCAGGTCGCGGGCCTGGTCGTCGGTGCCCAGCCAGTGCTCGCCGTCGGGCGGCGAGGGCGCCGGCACCGGCAGGTCCCAGGCGACGGTGCGGTGGTTGTAGCGGATCAGTGGCCAGATCATCCAGCCATTGGCGTTGATGTTCTCGGCCACCACCGGGTCGCGGAAATCCGTCTCGGTCAGGAACTCGCCGCCGAAGGTGGTCTCCGGTTGGGCCTTGAAGATCGGCATGTAGAAGCCGCCGTCGTAGTAGACCAGAAAGGGCTTTTCGTTGGCGACGAACTCGGCGAAGAGGGTGACGACGAAGATCACGGCGAAGATCCAGAGCGACCAGTAGCCGCGCTTGTTGGCCTTGAAGTTGTTCAGTCGGCGCCGGTTTAGCGGCGTGATCTTCATGCCGAGGAAGCGGTTCTCCCGCGCTCTACTCCCGGCGGTGGCGGTCGCGTCGGCCACGATCAGACCTCCCGGCTCTCGAAGTCGATCCGGGGATCGATCAAGGTGTAGGTGAGATCGCCGATCAGGCCGAGCAGAAGACCCAGCAGCGAGTAGAAGTAGAGCGTGCCGAACATGATCGGGTAGTCGCGCGCGAAGGCCGCCTCGAAGCCGAGCAGGCCGAGGCCGTCGAGCGAGAAGATCACCTCGATCAGCACCGACCCTGTGAAGAGGATGCTGATGAAGGCCGCCGGGAAGCCGGCGATGACGATCAGCATGGCGTTGCGGAAGACGTGGCCGTAGAGCACCCGCCCCTCGCTCAGGCCCTTGGCCCGGGCGGTGATCACGTACTGCTGGCCGATCTGGTCGAGGAAGGAGTTCTTGGTCAGCATGGTCAGCGCGGCGAAGCCGCCGATCACCATGGCCGTGACCGGCAGGACCATGTGCCATAGGTAGTCCAGAATCCGCTCGGGCCAGCTCAGGCTCGACCAGTTCTCCGAGACCAGGCCGCGCAGCGGGAACCAGTCGAGATAGCTGCCGCCGGCGAAGACGACCAGCAGGAAGACGGCGAAGAGGAAGCCGGGCACAGCGTTGCCGATGATCACCACCACGCTCGTCCAGATGTCGAAGCGGCTGCCGTCGCGGACCGCCTTGCCGATGCCGAGCGGGATCGAGATCAGGTAGACCAGCAGGGTGGTCCAGATGCCCAGGGAGATGGAAACCGGCATCTTCTCGAGCACCAGATCCACCACCTTGCGGTCGCGGAAGAAGCTCTCGCCGAAATCGAACACCAGGTAGTTGCCCATCATATCGAAGAAGCGCTCGTGCAACGGCTTGTCGAAGCCGAAGCGGCGCTCGAGCTCAGCGATGAACTCCGGATCCAGACCCTGGGCGCCGCGGTAGCGGCTGGTATCGCTCGCCGTCTTCTGCGAGATCTCAAGGGTCTCGCCCGAGCCTTCCCGGGTCACCCGCTCGGTGATCTCCGTGCCGTCACCGGTAATCTGGGCGATCGCCTGCTCGACCGGCCCGCCCGGGGCGAGCTGTACGACCACGAAGTTGATCACCATGATTCCGAACAGTGTCGGAATCATGAGCAGCAGGCGGCGGATGATGTAGGCGGTCATGGCGGCGACTCTCCTAGGCCTGGCGGTTCTGCATGGCCCGCCGGAACACGAAGAAACCCGCGAGCATGAGGGCCGCGAGCACCATGACGATCACCGCCGGACCCGGTCTGCCGTCGCCGGACAGATCGGCTTCCTGCGGCGTCTCTTCGAGGCGCTCTTCCAGCCGTGCCGCCTTCTCCGGATCAAACCACCACCAATTGAACGAGGTGCCGATCTTGGCGTTGCCGTCGGGCGGACGATCGAACTTGTCCCAGTAGGCGATGCGCCGCTTGCTGAGGTGCCAGTTCGGAATGACGAAGTGGTGATGCAGCAGGACGCGGTCGAGCGCCCGGGTCCGGGCCACCAGGCTCTCGCGGCTCGGCGCCGTGATCACTAGTTCGATCAGCTCGTCGATCACCGGGTCCTTGATGCCGACGAAGTTCCGCGCGGCCGGGGAGTCGGCGGCGGCGCTGCTCCAGTAGTTGCGCTGCTCATTGCCCGGCGACTCCGACTGGCCCCAGCCACCGATAAACATGTCGAAGTCGAAGGAGCGCAGGCGGTTGATGTACTGCGAGGTGTCGACAAGGCGTATCCTGGCCTCGATGCCGAGCCGCGCCAGGTTGCGCTGGAATGGCAGGACGATGCGCTCGAAGGTCGGACTGCGCAGAAGGATCTCGAAGCTCATCGGCGTGCCGGTCTCGGCATTGACCAGCTTCATGTCGCGAACCACCCAGCCGGCTTCCTCCAGCAGGGCGAAGGCGCGGCGCAGGTTGTCCCGCGGCCAGCCGCTGCCGTCGGTCGAGGGCGCTTCGTAGGGCGTCGTGAAGACCGCTTCGGGCACACGCCCGCGGAAGCGTTCCAGGATCTCCAGCTCCTCGCCCTCGGGCAGGCCGGTCGCCGCCAGCTCGGAGTTGGAGAAGTAGCTCTCGGTGCGGCTGTACTGGTCGAAGAAGAGCTTCGGATTGGTCCACTCGAAGTCAAAGGCATAAGCCAGCGCGCGGCGCACCCGCCAGTCTTTGAAGACGTCGCGGCGGGTGTTCATGATGAAGGCCTGCATGCCGGTCGGCTGACCGTGGGGGATCTCCACCTTCTTGAGCCAGCCGTCGCGCAGCGCCGGCACGTCGTACTCCAGCGCCCAGGACTTGGCCGTGTTCTCCTCGCGGAAATCGACCAGCCCGGCCTTGAGCGCCTGGCGGATCACCGTACCGTCGCGGAAGTAGTCGTAGCGGATCCGGTCGAAGTTGTCCTTCCCGCGATTGACCGGCAGATCCCGACCCCAGTAGTCCTCGACCCTTTCGGTCACGACATAGCGGCCGGCCTCGAACTCGGTCACCACGTAGGGGCCGCTGCCGAGCGGAGGCACCAGGGTGGTCTTCTCGAAGTCCCGGTCCTGCCAGTAGTGCTTCGGCAAGATCGGCAGCTGGCCGACGATCAGCGGCAGCTCCCGGTTGCCCGCCTCGGAGAAGTTGAACCGCACCCGCCGGGGCCCGATCTTCTCCGCGCTCTCGACGCTGCCGTAATAGAAACGGAAGACCGGCGGTCCCTTGGCCTTCAAGGTATCGAGCGACCAGATGACGTCCTCGACGGTGATCGGCTCCCCGTCGTGCCAGCGCGCCTCGGGCCGCAGCTCGAAAACCACCCAGGAACGGTCCTCGGGCCACTCGACCCACTCGGCGAGCAAACCGTACATGGTGAAGGGCTCGTCGTAGCTGGATGTCATCAAGCTCTCTGTGGCGTCGCCGACGCCGGGAGTGCCCTTGGGAATGAAGCTGTGGAAGCTGTCGAAGGTGCCCTGCTGGGCGAGGCGCACGCTGCCGCCCTTGGGCGCGTCGGGATTGACGTAGTCGAAGTGGGTGAACTCGGGCCCGTACTTCGGCTCGCCGTGCATGGCGATGGCATGGCCGCGGTAGATCGTCTGACCGTCCTCTCCGATCCGCGTCTCGTAGGCCGCGCCGAGCGCGCCGGTCGCGGCGATCAACAGGGGTATGAGGAGCAGGGAGAGAAGACGCATGGGCCTCGGCGGTCGCGCGTGCGGGACTAAGGGAGGGAGTTAATGCCTCGCCGGTGACCTGGCAAGGCTAAGCGGGCCTGGATAACGAATTGTTAACCATGCTGAAGCAGCGCCAGCGCGGCTTCGTGGAGCGCCGGATCGCCGGCCGCGACGACCCGCGGGCCCGAGTCGAGGCCGAGCGCCCGGCCCTCCCAGTCGGTGACGGTCCCGCCCGCGCCGGCGATGATCGGCACGTGGGCGAGGTAGTCGTAGGGCGCCATGCTCGACTCGACAACCAGGTCGACGAAACCGCTGGCCAGGAGGCCGTAGGAATAGCAATCGCCGCCGTAGAGCGGCATCTTGACGGCCCGGCTCAGCCGGTCGAAGGCCTGTGCCTCGGCGCCCTCGAACATGTCCGGCGAAGTGGCGCAGAGCGCCGCCGCGCCGATCCCGGCGCAGGCGCGCGCGCTGACCGGCCGCCGGCCCTCGCAGTTCCCGAAGACCGTCGCGTGGCCGCGCGCGCCGACCCAGCGCTCGCCCAGTGCGCCCATGTCGATCACGCCGAGCAGCGGCGCGCCCTTGTGCAGCAGGGCGATCAGGGTGCCGAAGAGGGGGTTGCCGGTGATGAAGCGCTTGGTGCCGTCGATCGGGTCGAGCACCCAGACGTAGTCCGCGTCGGCGCGCTCTGCGCCGTGTTCCTCGCCGACGATGCCGTGGTCCGGATAGCTTCCGGCGATCATGTCCCGAAGTCTCGCCTCGGCCTCCCGGTCGGCCCGGGTCACCGGCGACTGGTCGGCCTTGTCGATCACCTCCAGCCGGCTGCGGAAGGCCGCCGCGGTGATCGCCCGCGCGGCATCGGCCAGGGCGTCGGCGAAGTCGATCAGGGTCTGCGGACAGGGCGCCGCCTGTCCCGTTTCGGCCGACGCCACCCTCGCGCTCCCCGGCGGGCTACTCGGGCAGGGGCAGCGGGCTGCCGGACAGGGTCCGGAGGTAGGCGATAAGGTTCGCCCGGTCGTCGACCTTCTTGAGGCCGGCGTAGGCCATCTTGGTGCCCGGCGCCCACTCCTTGGGCTTGGCCAGGAAGGCGTTCATGTTGCCGTAGTCCCAGCTCTCGCTGGCCTTTTCCTGAAGCGCGGCGGAGTAGGAGAAACCGCCGTGGCTGGCGATCGCCCGACCCATGACGCCGTAGAGGTTGGGACCGACCTTATTGGCGCCGCCGTCATTGAAGCTGTGGCAGGCGGTGCATTTCTTGGTGACCTTCTCGCCGGCCGCGACGTCGGCCGAGGCCAGAAGCGGCTCGACCGGCTCGAGCGCCGGGGCCGCGGCGGCGACCGTTTCCACGGCCTCGCCGTCCTCGTCCGCGACGATCGGATAGGCGTTCTCCGCGATCCGCGGTGGGTGTATCAGGACGTGATTGGTGATGAATCCGATACCGCTCGCGATGACGGCGGCGGTGAGCACCGCGCCGATGATCTTGGTGCCTTCGAGATCCGACATCGAGGTTCCCCGTACAGCCCTTCGCCAAACGCTGCGGGACCTTAGCCCCAGCCCCCCGGCCGTTCAATAGCCGGCGCACGAAATATCGCGCACTTGCGCCGGCCCGGAAGATGCTCTTACCTGCGCGGCCTGACGGAGCTCGGGCGGCTCCCGCCGCCGGCCCTGAACCCTGTGGAACGCCTCATGATCGACAGCGAGACCACGATCGTCATGATCCCGGCGCGGCTCGCCTCCACGCGGCTGCCGGACAAGCCGCTCGCCGACATCCACGGCGCGCCGATGATCGTGCAGGTCTGGCGCCGCGCCGTGGAAGCCGGGATCGGCCCCGTGGTGGTGGCCGCAGCCGAAGCGGCCATCGTCGACGCGGTCGTGGCGGTCGGCGGCCGGGCGGTCCTGACCGATCCGGCGCACCCGTCGGGCTCGGACCGCATCGCCCAGGCGCTGAACGAGATCGATCCCGGGCGCAGCTTCGAGACCGTCGTAAACCTCCAGGGCGACCTGCCGACCCTGGAGCCTGTCGCCTTGCGGCGGGTGCTGGAGCCCCTCGCCGACCCGGCGGTCGACATCGCCACCCTGGCGGTCGAGATCACCCGGCCGGAGGAGCGGTCCAATCCCAACGTGGTCAAGGCGGCGGCGGCCTTTCCCGAAGCGGCGGCGCCGGACGCCGGGGTTGCGCGGGCGCTCTATTTCAGCCGCGCGCCGGTGCCCTGGGCCGGCGCGGCCGACGACCTGCCGCTCTATCATCACATCGGGATCTACGCCTACCGCCGGGCCGCGCTCGAGCGTTTCGTATCCCTGCCGCCGGGCGGCCTTGAGCGGCGGGAGAAGCTGGAGCAGCTGCGCGCCCTCGAGGGCGGCATGCGCATCGACGTGGCCCTCGTTGACACCCTGCCGCTCGGTGTCGATACTCCCGCCGACCTCGACCGGGCCCGGGAACTGCTCGCGCCCCGATCGTCTTAAGCACTGATCCTTCGGACAAAATCTTCATGAGCGAGTCCACCACGCGCACCGGCCGGATCGCGTTCCAGGGTGTCCCCGGCGCCAATTCCGACATGGCCTGCCGCGCCGCCTATCCGGAGCTGACCACCCTGCCCTGCGCGTCCTTTGAGGAGGCCTTCGCCGCGGTGCGCGACCGCCGGGCCGACCTGGCCATGATCCCGATCGAGAACTCGATCGCCGGACGGGTCGCCGATATCCACCACCTCCTGCCGGACTCCTCCCTGCACATCGTCGGCGAGCACTTCCACAAGGTGGACCACTTCCTGCTCGCCCCCAAGGGCGCCACCCTGGCTGGCCTGAAGGTCGTCCGCTCCCACGTCCAGGCCCTCTCGCAGTGCCGCAACTTCATCCGCGAACAGGGCTTCGAGGCGCTGATGCACGCCGACACGGCGGGCGCGGCGGCGGAAGCGGCGGCGCTTGGCGACCCGAGCCAGGGGGCCATCGCCTCGGCCCTGGCGGCCGAGACCTACGGCCTCGAAGTGCTGGCGGGCAACGTCGAGGACGCCGAGCACAACACGACCCGCTTCGTCATCATGTCCGAGGAGCCGGTCGATCCGGACCCGGCCGAAGGGCCGGTCATCACCACCTTCGTGTTCCGTGTGCGTTCGGTGCCGGCCGCGCTCTACAAGGCGCTGGGCGGCTTCGCCACCAACGGCGTCAACATCACCAAGCTGGAGAGCTACATCATCGACGGCTCCTTCACGGTCGCCCAGTTCTACGCCGACATCGAGGGGCACCCGGACCAGCGGCCGGTGCGTCTCGCCCTCGAGGAGCTCAGTTTCTTCTCGCGCGAGGTGCGCATCCTGGGCGTCTACCACGCCGCCCCCTTCCGTACGGACTCCGGAGGCGCCGGCGGATTTTGACCCGCCCTCACGGTTGCAGCTGTCTTGCAATTGACACGGCAAAGTTACTAAAAGGCCCCTGGCATCGGGTAGAGAACCCGCTTATCTCGACAGGGTAAAAGAGCGCGGGGAGGAAAGCGCGATGGCGAACGAAGGGCTTTGGTTGGACCCCGGCAGCGAGCCGAGCGTGGCCGAGCTGTTGGCCGATCCCGCCGCGCGGCTGCTGCTCCGCTATGACGGCCTGACGGCGGATCAGGTCTGGACCGTCGTGCAGGATGCGCAGGTCCGGCTGGACACCGCCCTCGGCCTAACCCGCCCGGACATCGAGGCCGCCTAGTTCGTTGAAGGAGCAGTCCTCGCGCTTGAGCACGGTCATCCTTCGACAAGGGGCGAAGCCCGGCGCTGCGCGCGGATGAGGTTATTTCTTTGAAGCATCACACCCTCACCCTGAGCCTGTCGAAGGGTGATGGCGCCGGCTAGGCACATCCCAACCCGAAGATCACGAGCCAGATCTAACCCTCGGCGATCCAGTCTTCGACCAGGCGGCGGGCGATCGAGTCGCGCCGCGGCAGGCGCAGCGTCTCGTCCTCGGGTGATTCGCGCAGCTCCGCGCGGGTGAACCAGCGCGCGCTCTCGATTTCCTCCTCGTAGATCCTGATCGGCGCCGGATCGACCTCGGCGGTGAAGCCGAGCATGATCGAGGCGGGAAAGGGCCAGGGCTGGGAGGATTGGTAGCGCACCCGCCCGACCTCGACGGCGAGGCCCACTTCCTCGGCCACCTCGCGGGCGACCGCCTCCTCCAGGCTCTCGCCCGGCTCGACGAAGCCGGCCAGGGTCGAGTGCATGCCCGGCGGCCAGACTTTCTGCCGGCCCAGCACGCAGCGCTCGCCGTCGTGCACCAGCATGATCACCGCCGGGTCGGTGCGCGGGAAGTGCTGCAGCCCGCAAGATTGTTCCGTGCAGACCCGAATGTGGCCGCCGCGCCGGCTCTCGGTCGGATGGCCGCAGTTGCCGCAGAATCGGTGGCGCCGGTGCCAGTGCATCAGGCCCCGGGCGTAGGCCATGATCGAGCCCTCGTGGCGGGCCATGAGCGGCCCGACCGCGCGCAGGTCGTGGAACTCCCCTGACGCGGGCAGCGCCAGTTCCCGCTGCGGCTCTTCCAGGTGCGAGAGGTCGAGCGCGATGTAGGCCCGCTCCTCGGCGACGCCGAGGAAGACCTGCTGGCCGACCTGGGGCAGGAAGGCCGCGACCTGTTCCGCGCCCAACCAGAAGGGCCGGGGCGCGTCGCCCGGGACCACCAGGTTGCGCGAGCGCCAGACCGCGACGAAGCGGGTCGCCGGGTCGCCGAGGCGGGCGCGCAGCCAGGCCTCGTCGTGCCGCAATGGGTCGGCCCGGTCGAGGCCGGCTCCGCTGTAGAAATTCGGCCGCTGCATGACGGGCCGGAAGGTGGCATAGGCGGTGAAGCGAGGCAATCATCCGAACCGAGAGCTTTCCAAGGGTTCGGCCGACTCTGCGTCCTACTGTGGCAACAGTCCGCGGTCTTGCTTTCTCTGCCATTCACATCTGTTCTCGACGCATGTCACACGATGATCGGCCGCCCAGCCCAGGCAGTGCCAATGCGGAAAGCAAAACTGGGCATAAACCTCGATCGCCGATTCAATCTCCGCCCGCTTGGCTTTGTTGAACAGAGTGCCGCAGCCGACGGAGCGGTTGGAATTGTAGGCTACGGCCGTACAGTCATCCGCCCGCTCGCAATAATTGACCGCGGCCATGACACCCTGGAGGTGGTCATTGGCCGCTTGGCAGTCCTTGATTTCCTGTGAGGAGGCCGTCCGACTCTGCGTGATTGTCAGCCCCGCGAGGACAAGGACGAGAAACATCTTCGGACACAACAAGACAGGAATCTCCCACGTCATTGGATCGACGAGCACGCCGACCTGGGCGAGTCTACTACATGTGCCGGCTTCGCTCTGGAAAGGCGCTCGGGTTTGGTGCAGCAAACTTGGATAGCGAGTCGGATATTCGAGATGATATCAAGGGCGCCTAGATCAAATCCTTCGTGAGCCCTTCAGCCGTGGCCGAGCACATGGAAAGCACGACGTCGTTGCGCGGCGCACAGCGCGACCCGACCCGGTCCTTCCTGGTGTCCTTCCCGCTCGGTCACCTGGCGAACGACTTTGCGCCCGGATCCGTCTGGCTGCTGACGCCGGCGATCGCGATCGCCATGAACCTGTCGCCGGCCGAGATCGGGCTCTTGATCGGGATCCATACGGTCGGCGCCGCGCTCGGCTACCTGCCGGCGGGGATCCTGGCCGACCACGTGGCCAACCGGGGGCGCCTGCTGGCGGCGACCTTCTGGTGGGTCGGCATCGGCTACATCGTCGCGTCCTTCGCGCCGGGATTCTGGACGCTGGCCATCCTCATGGCGGTGGCCGGCCTCGGCGACGCCGCCTGGCACCCGATCGCGACCGGCGTCCTGGTCCAGGCCCGGCCCCGGCGGCGCGCCCAGGCGCTCGGCATCCACGCCATGGGCGGAACCTTCGCCGAAGTGCTGGCGCCGCTCGCGGTCGGCTTCCTGCTGGTCCACCTCGACTGGCGCTCCACGCTGCAGATCGCGGCCCTGCCCGCGCTGGTCATGGGCCTCTACTTCCTCTTCCTGCTCCCGCGCGTGCCGCCCTCGCCAGATGGCGCCATGTCGCGCGCCGATTTCGGCGCGATCCTCAGGGTCTGGTACAGCCGGACCGGGCTCAAGATCGCCGGGCTGACGAGCTTCTACAACATGGCCCTGATTGCGATCATGGCCATGACGCCGCTTTTCCTGCAGAGCGCCAAGGGCTTCTCCTCGGCCGCGGCCGGCGCGGTCTTCTCGGCCATGATCCTGGCGGGCGCCCTGGTGCAGCCCCTGGTCGGCTACCTCTCCGACCTGGTCGGGCGCAAGGCGATCATTATCGTCGGCAACCTGGTCGGCGCCATCGGCGCCATCGGCCTGTTCCTCGACTTCGGGCCGCTCACGATCGTCGCTCTGCTGATCGTGGCGGTGGGGGCGCTCACCTCGGTACGGGCCGCGGTGCTGGCAACCGCTGTGGACTTCGCCCGCAGGCGGGAAGGCACGACCCTTGGTCTCGCCTTCGTCATGCTCGACGGGGTCGGCGCCGTCGGCAGCATTCTGGCCGGCGCCGTCGGCAACTGGGACCTGACCTACGCCTTTCTGATGGCCGCCGTCTTCGCGCTGGTCGCGGTGCTGATCGCCGCGGCGACCCCGGCCGTCGCGCGGGACGGTTGAGCGGCACCGGGGCCGCCGGGCGCCGCCAGAGAGCCCTTGCCCGCCGGCCCGGGATCGCGGATAGTCGGCCCGGGAGGTTGGCAGCGGACGGGCGGCTCGCCAACCCGGTCAGGCCCGGAAGGGAGCAGCCGTAACGAGATTTGCCCGGGTCGTCCACCCAGCCTCCCACCTCCCGCGCGCCCGGCAAGGGCGCAGAATCGGACCGGACGAGAGCACCCGCGCGGGCAAGAGCAAGCGGCGGCCCGAACCGCCGGAACCATTCGAGGAAGGCCCGAAGCCCCCGCGATGAGCGACGCCGCCGACCGACCGAAATCCGAGGCATACCGGGTCCTCGCGCGCAAGTATCGGCCGACCACCTTCGACGACCTGATCGGCCAGGAGGCGCTGGTCCGCACCCTGTCCAACGCGATCGGCAGCGGGCGGGTCGCCCACGCCTTCGTCCTGACCGGCGTGCGTGGGGTGGGCAAGACCACGACCGCCCGCCTGATCGCCCGGGCGCTCAACTGCGTCGGGCCGGACGGCCAGGGCGGGCCGACGATCACGCCCTGCGGCGTCTGCGAGTCCTGCCGGGCGATCGCCGAGGACCGCCACGTCGACGTGATCGAGATGGACGCGGCCAGCCGGACCGGCATCGACGACGTGCGCGAGCTGATCGAGGGCGTGCGCTACCGGCCGGTCTCGGCGCGCAACAAGATCTACATCATCGACGAGGTCCACATGCTGTCGAAGCAGGCTTTCAACGGCCTGCTCAAGACGCTGGAGGAGCCGCCCGACAACGTGGTCTTCGTGTTCGCCACGACCGAGATCCGCAAGGTTCCGGTGACGGTGCTGTCGCGCTGCCAGCGCTTCGATCTCAAGCGGGTTCCCGAGGCGGTCCTGACCAGCCACTTCGCCGCCATCGCCGAGAAGGAGGGCATCGAGGCCGGCGAGGCCGCGGTGGCCATGATCGCCCGCGCCGCCGACGGGTCGGTGCGCGACGGCCTTTCCCTGCTCGACCAGGCGATCGCGCTCTCGTCTTCCGCCGGCGGCGGGCCGGTCCGGCTGGACGAGGAGGAGGTCAAGCAGATGCTCGGCCTCGCCGACCGCACGCGGATCTTCGACCTCTTCGAGGCGGTCATGGCCGGCAAGGCGCCGGAGGCGCTGGCCCTGCTGGCCGAGCTGCACGGCGGCGGCGTGGCCCCGGCGGTGGTGATCGAGGACCTGCTCGAGCTGACCCATTTCCTGACCCGCGCCAAGCTGGTGCCGGACACGCTCTCGGCGCCCGCCCTGCCCGAGGCGGAGCGCGAGCGCGGGCGGCACCTGGCCGGAGAGCTCGGCCTGCCCGCCCTGGCGCGCGCCTGGCAGATGCTGCTGAAGGGGCTGGGCGAGACCCAGTCCGCGCCCGACCCGCTGCAGGCGGCGGAGATGGCGCTGATCCGCCTGATCTACGCCAGCGACCTGCCGACCCCGGGCGAGCTGGTCAAGCGGCTGAGCGAGGGCGCAGAGAGCGCCGCGCCTGCGCCGCCCGCCGCGCGCGGCGGCCCGTCGGGCCCGAGGGCGCAGAGAGCGCCGCGGGGTGAGACCATCGCTGCGGCCGCCCAGTCGGAGCCCCTGCCCGAGACTCTCGCCGAGCCCCTGGCCGAGTCCCGGCGCGAACCCCAGGCCGAGCCGTCCGCCGCGGCGCCGCCGCAGCCGACCAGCTTCGCCGAGGTGGTCGAGCTGGCCCGGGTGAACCGGGAGCGGCTGTTCGCCAGCCAGCTCGCCGCCCAGGTTCATCCGGTGAAGTTCGAGCCGGGCCGGATCGAGCTGCGCCTGGTCGAAGAGGCGCCGCGCGATCTGGCCGGCCGCCTGGGCCGGCTGCTGGAAACCTGGACCGGGCGGCGCTGGATGGTCAGCATATCCGACCAGGAGGGCGCGCCGACCCTGCAGGACCAGGAGAAGGCGGACGAGGAACGCCTGCGCCGGGAGGTCATGGCGCAGCCCCTGGTCAAAGCCGCCATGGACACCTTTCCCGGCAGCCGCCTCGTGGTACGGCGCGAGGCCGGGCGGCCGGAACCGGAAACCGACGATCAAGGAGATGAGGCGCCATGAAGAACCTCGGTCAGATGATGAAGCAGGCGCAGGAGATGCAGGCCAAGATGGCCGACCTGCAGAACCAGCTGGCGGCCGCCGAAGTCAGCGGCGCGGCCGGCGGCG
>JAAUYK010162913.1_pt1 | contig 24232 bp, 32 predicted proteins | sample 7278021 | NCBI WGS metagenome assembly JAAUYK01 (sample SAMN14350223, study PRJNA611818) | marine sediment metagenome | isolation source: surface marine sediment (1.8m) | place: French Polynesia: Moorea | collected 2018-08
CAGGGCGGCGAACGTGTCCGCGGACAGCGTGGGCGCCTCGTCGTCGCTGTCGCCAGCCATGCCTGGAAACTGGTCAGGATATGTGTCAATTGTGAGTATACGTATGTTAATTAGCTACTACTATCGTCGCCACCTCTGTGGCCAATAGGACTTTATAATCACGACTAGAGCGGCTACTCCGGCCATCTCGTACACAAAGATCACTGTGGTCTCTTGCGGCATGAAGCACTTCTCGACCCTGAACTCCTTCGGGCTGATCTTCGCCAGCAGGAAGGTGGGGTTGTTCCTGTTTCGCCAGGAGAACGAACTGACCGAGTACTCGGGGACGACGGCGCCGGACACGGCGTGGTGCACGAGGCAGCCGTGGTGCGTGTGTCCGGACAAAATCAGCCTCGGGCGGAGCGTCTTCAGCAGGAGATCGGACGACTCTTTGGATACGCAGTCGAACTTGTCCCTGAAGGGCTTCTCCTTCTCGGAGTCGGGCGGTGCGTCGTCGCCGGTGCACTGCGCGTCCGACTCCCGGTAGAGGGGAAAGTGCTGCAGCAGGACGGGGCGGCCGAACTCAGCAGCGTCCCCCTCGCCCTCGAAGTCGTAGTCGATCTCGCAGACGTCCCTGTTTTCGATGCACTCGAGCTCCTTCGCCACCTTCCTCAGCCCCTGCTCTGCCCTCTTGCACAGGAAGCAGCCGTCTCCCTCCATCGCCATGCTGTTCACGGACACGAACTGGATGCCCTTGACGGAGAACCGGTCCACGGGGGAGACATCGAACGCCTTCTCGAACCTATTCTCGAGGAACGGCGTCACCGCGTAGTGGAAGCCGACGTCGTGGTTCCCGATGACGACCTTCACCTCGGTGGCGTCCTCGTCGACGGCGAACATCGAGCTGAAGCGGGCCAGGTAGTCCTCCCACTCGTCCGGCCCGGCCCACTTTCCCTCGTCGAACACGTCGCCCAGGAAGACGACCAGCTCGGGCCGGAAGTACGCCATCGCGGTCTGGAACGCGCGCCGCATCTGCCACTCCCTGCGCAGCTTGTCGAACCAGTGCCCGTTCCGGCGGCCGAGCAGGTGCGTGTCGGCGAGGAACATCGCGCGGAGGACATCCTTTCCGTCCTCGCCGTTGGCCGAGGCGGGCAGGTCCGGGTAGGAGCATTGGAACAGAACTACGTAGTAGACGAGAAACTCGAGCACAAGTAGGAGTGCGGCGACGGGCGCGACCACGTGCGTCAGCGCCCACCGCGTCCTTCTCGACCTCAGTGGCGGCAACATGACGTCATCAGAGTCTTATTAGTTCTTCTTCACTTTCTCCTCCTCCGCGATCCTCGCCTCTTCCAGTTCCAGCTGCCTCTGTGCGTCCAGCATCGATTCCTGCTTCAGGAGCGACTCCTTCGCCCACAGCGGCACGAACTTTGCGCCGGGGGCGAAGTTGCCGTCGTCGTCGAACAGCCTCGCACCGTGCAGTCTGGGCACGATGAAGGCGGTGGTGAAGAAGACCGACCAGAAGGCGATCTTGAGCCGACGGATCTTGTAGTACCTCGGGGTTCCTGGGCGCGGAGGGGACGCGAGGAGCCACCCGATGTGACGGCGAACTTCGAAGCTCGGCGGAGGCCGTCTCAAGATCGAGGCGTGGCGCCAGACCGACAAGGCCATAGCCATACCGTCCTAGCTGAAATCGGCATGGTTGAGCTTGAGCACCACCAATACGACGCATACATATGTACGGTACTCTCTCTTACTACCTGCCGCCGTCGTTTATCGTCGCGAAGACGTATCAGCGCTTTTCCCCGTCGTCGCTCGTCGCAATGGATGCGTAATGTTTACTCGGAGGTAACGCTTTCGAATGGAGCGGGAGAATTCGAACGGCGGTCGGATCGAGAGATTCAACCAGTTTATTTCGTAATAATTTAAGTCGAAGGGAGTGTTTAAGATTTTTTTCCAGCGAGGGCGAACGTCGCAATGTTCATGAGGAGGCTGGCGACCAGCTCGATCACCTCGAAGGCCATAATGATGGCGATGCCCAGGTACAGGCTGAGCGCGCCGCCCAGACTCGGAACGAGGTCGCTCGGCTGGAAAGGGACAGACGGAAAAAATGGATGTTTTTTGTCTACTCTAAACTGAACTCCTACGAGATAAAGAGGCTCCTCATAGATGGACCGGACGTCTAGAGTCTTGTAATAGACAAGGACCTTGAGAAAGTCCTCCTGGATGGTCGCCTTGATCTCCTGCGCCCTCGGACTGAAGGGGTTTTCCAGTGCCTCAGAGCTGTAGTTTAGCTCTTGGGCCAGCTCGTTCTAAACATGGAATTGTCATCCATGGGATGCATACAACTTCGGTCATTTTCCATTATACCCAGTATTGGTTTGAAGGCCAGGTGGACGTGCTCAGTGTGCCAATATATTCAGTCTCCCTGGGATAATTGTGTTATTAACCAAACTTTCGTAATTGCATTACTTTCTCTTACTCGCATGCCACGCCGCACCCGCAGTCGTCTTCCGAGCTCGAGATGTTGGCAATGATGCTGTGAATGCAACTCAAGGCGCTCCCTTCATGATAGACAAGCATATAATATTTTACTGCAAGTATATAATGCAGCAGATGATACAACGGTTACAACCTTCAATGTCCTGTCCCATGAAGCAGGGCTTCAGTCCGAGGGTGAAGTTCAGGCCGTCGCTGACGAGGTACGGGTTGTAGCATCCGCATTTCTCCCCGATGGCCTTCTGAACGCAATACTTGTTGCACACCTTGGGCAGAGGTAAAAACTCAAAGGTTGTTGGTTAGCATGACCTCAACTCAATTTACTGTTAAAGAGTAAGTGACATTTTCGGTCGAGTCGTTCACGTTGGTTTGGTTCCAGCTGGAGATGCAGTTCGATTTGTACGGAGTGGGCAGGCGGTGAATTTGATGCTGGTGGGCAAATAATTTACGTTACGAGCAGAAAACTTATGCCCCGACTAAATGCACCTTTTGGATTCCGTTCTTTGCAGCAGTGTTGGGCCGTATGTCGATTCCGAACTCGTCCGGCAGCGGCGGGAATCCCGGTCCGTGCACGACCACCTTGGCGCCGGCCTCCTTCGAAAGGCCGTTCAACATGTAGCTAGACTGGTCTAGGAACATTTCCACCACGAGACCTGTTAATTGTAATTCGGTGTAACACGTACGTGTCAATTAAGAACGTTCGGTATGCCCACCGTTAGTTGTTCCGGTGAGCGACGTCTTTCTGGGCACGAGGCTGTCCAGCATGTTGGCCATGGTGTTGAAAGTGAAGCAGTTGCCGTAGCTGCCGCTCAAAGAGTGGTGCCACAAGTCCATGTCGTTGCAGTCCCAGCCGCCGTAGGTGCACTTGGTCACAAGGCCGCGAACAGTGTCGAAGAGACCGGATTTAGATTCGAACTAATTTTAAAGAGATAAGTGATGAAAATTCTACAATATGCCATATCGATATTACCCTACCTGGTGCCCGATTTCCTTCCTTATCCTCGGATCCAGCCCCATATACTTGAGGAGGAACTTGGCCTCGTTGTTGTAGTCCTTGTCGGCCTCGGCGCCCTCGGGTCTCCTCGGCACTTTCCCCCCCGACGTGTCCGATGCGGCGGCTCTCTTATTTCTTGCACGGCTGCTGTTGGTCTTCTCCGGACACTCGGTCGGCTTGCGAAAGGCGACCCTTCCCGGCTGGGGTCCACCCTCCTTTTCGTCGTCGTCGTCGTTTCCGTGCTCGTATGCGCAAGCAACGTCCAGGCTGCAGTTGTTGTCCGCCCACGTCAAGTCGATCATTTTCTCCTTGGTGGCGTTGCGGCCTGCACCGGTGTTGTTCTCGCGCATCATGAGCAGGTAGTAGCAGACGTAGTCGGCGCTGAGCCGGTTGCACCTGACAAAATTACTTCTTTAATGCAGTTTGGAAATATCTTCAGTGACTTAATTATTGCTGACCCCTGTAAAGGCAGTGCGAAGACCAGGTGGTCCACGGAGGAGTCCTGCCAAACGGGGACGGTCCTTTCCAGTCTCGTCAGCATGCTGTCACAAATCTTGATACGCCAAAGGTAATTTTGGGACCGTTGGTAAAACAATTAAAATATCTTACTTGAGCCTCGCAGCCCGTCATTTTGTACAGGTCAGTTAGCTCCTGGGCCGAAAAGTTAGCCTAGACGCCGAGTGTCTACGTTGAGCCGTTTCATGCAGAATTAGGTCTCAAGAGTAATATTTTTTTTTATTTAACGCAAGCAAAAAATCGCCTCAACGCTCGACCGTTCCTCTGCCAAGCTGTGAAGCATTCCGGGGCTCCCGCTTGCCAGGGACCCCTCCAGCGACCGCATCATTTGGAAGAGGTTCTCGCAATTGACGCGGTTCGCGTTGCAGATGGTTACGGCGGGGAACTCCACGCTGCCGACGTGCGTCAGGTTCGAGTTGCTGGACACGGGGAAGGAGAAGTAGTCGACGAGGACGGTGGCGATGCCCCGAACGGTGAAGACGAACAGCGCGCTGAAGATGGCCAGCCAGTAGAGGGTGCGCACGATCGACTTGGACTGTAATTTGAAGGATAATAGCGACGTATGTGAATCTAGCGAGGCGCGCTCTAACCTTTCCGGCATTGCTGAGGCCGGCGATCGACGTGTCCCTGGCAAAGTTCCGCACCGTCCCCCAAATGACCCGGCCGAGGCCCATATTGTCCGGGTCGGGAGTACGGCCTAGGTACATAACAGTCCTATTGGGCACGTGCTTGTGGTCTGCATGATGGCGATACGCAAACTAAGCGCTATAGTAATCTGAACAGTCATTAATCGCCAGGGCCGTGACTAATTCTACGAAACGCTTTCCAATAATTGTAGTGTACGGTGGAGTCGAGAGTCGCTGCAGTTAAGGCGGAATTGAGGAGGCGGGATGGAGCAATTAAAACACTCGCGGCGTACGTAGTATCCAGTTCCGCTCAGTCAGTGTCAGAGAGGCGAGCACAGCGATTTGTCTTTATTGAACTCTGGCGAAGAAGGTACGTTTATGCACTTGGTGTCGAAGACTCTGCGGCGATCTGTCCTTGGCCTTCAATTTGATTCTCCCATTCGGCGAGTAATAGGGCGACCTCCTCGTGTCCGTTGTTCCTCGCGAGCTGCTCGGCCGTCTGTCCCGCGCCGCCTCCCCGGCCGGGATCGGCGCCCGCTCGGAGCAGGACGTCGACGACGAAGATGTGGCCGTTTGACGCGGCCGCCTGCAATGCGGACTCCCTGGCGCGCGTGGTCGCCGTCGCCGAGGCCCCGCGGGACAGGAGGTAGTCCACGAGGCCGTAGTGGCCCTTACGGCTCGCTAAAAAAGGGGTTGGTGAGAATTAGGAACGAAATCCACGTAGCAGCAAACACAAACCGATAAAGAGCGGCGATTGGCCGTCGAATGTGGTCGCCTCCATGTCCGCCTTCCACATGTTTATGAGCTGCGCGGCGAGCTTGAGGTGTCCTCTGGCGGCGACGATGTGCAGCGGCCGCCATCCGCGCAGGTTAGCGCTCTCCAAGTCGGCGCCCTTGCCGAGCAGGTACTCGGCGACGTCGGTGTGGCCCTTAAAGCAGGCGATGTAGAGCGGGCTGGAGCCGTCGGAGATCTGCGCCTCGAGACTGGCCTTGCCCTGCTCGACGAGGACGGTCGCGACTCCGAGGTGTCCCACCTGGGCTGCGAGGTGCAGCGGACGGAAGCCCTGGGCGCCCATCTCGGCCTCCACTGCGGCGCCGGATTGGATGAGGAGCCTCGTTACGGGCTCGTGCCCTTCGAAGGCGGCCACGTGGAGCGGCGTCCGGCCCGTGTTGTCTGCGTGCGATACCAGAGACTCGCCGCCCTCGATGAGCGACCTCGCCGCTTCGACGTTGCCCTCGGCGGCCGCCCAGAACAATGCCGTATCACCTGCTTAGAAAGTTTTCTTGTGGCCAGCTAGCTAATAGGCCTAACACATGAGCAAACCTTGCAGCGCCTGGAAAGTGTCCTTCGCCCCTCTGTCGACCATAGCCCTGATCAGACCAGTGTAACCATACCTTGCGGCTAAGTGCAGCGCCGACAAGCCGTTGTCGTTGGCCACGTTGGGGTTGGAGCCGGCCGCGAGGAGGTAGAACGCCGTTCCCTCCGCCTCGTTCCAGACGGCCAAGTAGAAAGGAGTAAGACCTGCATGATTCCAAAATAAGGACACTTGAAATTTATAGTTTTATTGCATTTACCCCTGGTGTCGACGGCGTCCAACCTGGCCCCGTTCTCCACCAGGAGGCTGGCCACCTCCGTGTTCCCGTGGCTTGCGGCCAGGAGCAGCGGCGTTTCGCCTCGCCGCGAGGTCCTCGCCTCAAGATTAGCCGAATGGGCGATCAGAAGCCTCGTCACCTCGACGTTCCCGGCCTCGGCGGACTCGTGCAACGGTGTCGACCCGTCAGTGCGACGGCTGAAAATACATAGTGTTATGTCTCATTGGGTTAACTATCTTATGTAAGACGTACCTCGCGTTGACATCGGCGCCCGCGTCGATTAGCACCCGAGCGACGTCGAGGTTGTCGTAGTAGCTGGCGATCCAGAGCGGGGTGCGGCCCTCGCGGTCGGAGGAGTTCGGGTCGGCTCGAAACTGTTCCGTTGAGGTAAGCTTTGCTGCTACATGATCGAATTTTATAGCTCTTCAATACTTACCTCAAGAAGCATGGATACCATGTCGACTTTTCCTAATTCGCTTGCGAAGTACAAGGGTGTCTGGCCGCTTAAGTCCGTGGCGTCGACCTCGGCGCCGTACAGAATCAGGGTTCGCGCCGTCTCCAGCTCGCCCTGCGAAACCGCCTCGTGAAGCGCGCTCCTTCCTAGCAGGTCTGACCCGTCCACGGGAACGCGATTTCTACACGTGCATGGCCATACTCCCCAGTTTCATACATCGAGCTGAAATTGCAATTCGATCATTACCTCAGCAAATGCTTGACAACGGACTCGTGTCCTCGGCTAGATGCGATGAAGAGCGGCGTGCGGCCGAGGACGTCGGGAAGGGTTGTGTTGGCAGCTAAAATATTACATAATTTGTGGAATCCTAGCCTCATATATTTTTCAATTATTACCTTTTCGCGTCAGGTATTTGACCACGTCCAGCCTTCCTTCCCGGGCGGCTTCGAAGAGCGCGGTCTCGCCGCGCCGGTTTCGCTACAGAGGACGGACTATAACCATACTCTTATGCGTACACAGGTTGTCCAATTATTACCTGGTCGATGTCGGCGCCGAACAGTAGCAACACCTGCGCAACGCCCCTCCTACCGGCGTCTGCGGCGACGTGCAGCGGCGCCCTGCCCTCCTCGTCGACAGCATTGGTCACCGCGCCGTTCCGAATCAGCGCCCTCACCGTGGAGGAGGCCCCCGACCTCGCGGCGACATGCAACGGCGTCGACGGCCCCGTCTCCCCCACGAATGCGGGCGTCGGCTGCGGCTGGACCGACCTGAGCGCCACGGGGTCCTGCTTGGAGAGCGCGGCCACCCTGAACGACCGGCCCTGCTCCTCCGCCGCCGCGACGACGACATTATTCGGGATCTCCCTCACCCTGGCCACCAGAATATCCTGGGCATTTACTGCCTGCTGGATTAGCACCACAAGTAGTGCAATAATGGTCACAAAACGCCTATCGCCGCAGGTTCCCACGGCGGCGAATATTCCGCTTCGTCGCAGTAGTTGCCCTGGGGCGCCGCAATCTTTTTTCCTCCGCCGTGCCATCTTCGCTCGCTCTGCTCTCCTTTTCAACTGAGCGGAGCGGCGAATGAACAAAGCTGCCAGCAGGCCTGAAATCGTCTTCCGGCGACGGAGCTGCGAGCGAATTGAGAAGGGTGCGGAGACGAGGCGTCGTCGATCATTTATTCACTCGGATAGCGTCGGCTACCGCTAGCTAGGTAGTATACGAGTACAGTGACACCTGCCAGGGACTTACTGTGACTGTTAAGCTTATTTTTCCCTCTAGAAAAAAGTCTATAAACATTATAATTCTTCATCACATAATTAAAATTCACATACATGTACTGCCCTCGCCCCTCATCAGCTTGAGCGAATCAATTGTCAGTCAATTGCCCTACGTGTTACATAATGCCAACGGTGGCAGCAACCCGACAGCGAAACGCAATACTCTCTTATTTTAACCTGCGACGAAATTGGCACGAAACGTACGAAGAAGATACTCGTCCGAATGCGCAATTGTCACGCCAAAACCATTGCTAGCTCGGAGCACTCATATCAACATCGATCGTCCCACGGGTTTAAAAAATCCGCCTCTCGGCATACAATGGCGGGCGGATATATGGCGCACGCACGCATATACTGCATGGCTCGAATCGTCAACGTCCGCGGTGTTGCTGGAATCTGTCAGCTTTTGATAATGAGCCAGAAAAAGAGTCTGGCTTCGTGGATGGCTTTTTGCGATTATATATAAATCAAGGCTCGTTTCGGAGGCGGCTAGACAAAAAGGAGTCATCGTCGCCGCGCGGGGGAATCTGTCATGTCCGTCTAGCGTGTCGCCGCCAGAACTGAGAGAGAGAGGAGAGGATGCCATAAAACGCGAGGAAAAAAAGCGCCTGATGAAAGGGTCGGTCGGTGGTCGTCGCCATTCAAATTTGAGTCTCACGCCCAACCTAAAGTACTTTAATGGACCGCCCAATTTTTGCCCCAATTTGTTATTAAATCGCTGCATGAATTAATGGATAGCGGAGTAAAAGAAAAATTTATCCGGGCTTTATGTTCTGGTCGAGCCGGAGACCTACCTGTGTCTCCCGCAAAGCAACTTGAGTTTTGCCCCCGGCATGAACAAAAAGACGTGAGCGCGCCATTGAGTGAGACTACGCAGACGACTCGTACAGCAATGAGCTCTATGTCATCGAGAGTCCCAATGAATGCTACGGTAAAGGTCTGCTATCCGGTGATTTATTTTCAGACTGTTCAGGGTTGGCTTTGTTATGCCTAGCTAAAAACTTTGATTGGGTAGCGACATCCCCACTCCGCCCACGGCCTGGGAACGCCATCCTATGGGGCCAAAAGTACGTCTCCTTCAGCCCCCTGACAACTTCAGCTCACTAAAGATATAGATCACCGGACAACAAACCTTCACCCATGCTACACTTCATTCTAGTTGACTGCCAAGTAGTGTAGAGCGCACTGGCTTCCCCAGGGCGATGTGCAGCGGAACCTCAGGTACCTAATGTATAAATAATGCGTTTTATCATTTAGCTTTATACACGTACATATCAAAATGCCACTTACCTATTGAAGGATGTTGCCAGTGTGAAGCCCATGAGACGGGGTGGCAATGAGATAGATCTGAGACAATTTGACTGAAATATGAGATTCACCTTTTGCATTGAAACTCACCTAGCATCCGGCAGCGACTTCTCCAGGATCCTGAACCAAGGCCCATCCGGACTCGATTTGGAGACGTCGATCACAAAGTCCTTGGTGCCGCTGAGGAAATTGAGATTAGTAATTGGAGCATGTTTGTATAGCCATAATTTTCGCTACCTACCTATTTCGCGTTATGTAGTGGTGCGAATTTCTCAGCACGATGTAGGACATTCTAACGGGGCATCCATAATCTTAAAAGCCACACGTACATTTAGTTCTGTTCTGTAATACAAGTGTTGTACCTATGGTGAAGTACTGATTGGCCCCCGTGCCCATCCAGTAGGACTTCTGGCTGTACTCTAGGTCGTCGCCGTAGTCGACAAGGGCGTAGGCGCCGCGGTACTTGTCGTCAAGGTAGTTGTCGTCGATAACCTTGGGACTGCCGACGCACTGCTCGGCAGCAGAAAGTGCTGAATAAGAATGGTCAAATTTAGTGTTAATTATGCACAACGAAACATGCTTACCGAGACCGGATGCAGTTATGAAAACTGCGGCATGGACCACATAATGTCGTAGGCAGGACATGTCTCTAACAGAAGTGAGGGGTTATTGATTGGTGACCACAATCGCGCCAATAAAAGAAGATAGGCTACGTGTGCCTGCTTTCGTACTGTAAGCGATTGCTTATTTCGCATTAATGACCCGTCTGGGACAATTTAAGGTCAGTGTTTCCGCCAAGAACTCATCGAATTTACACGAACGTAAAATAGAATTTTGTAAATCCATTAACGGACTGCATTTTAGGCGCAAAGTGAAGCTAAAGGCTTCCCTCCCAGACAATTTGTCCTTGTAGCCGGCCATTATTAACTGGCCACAGTGGGAAAGCATTATAAATGCCCGAATGCGCTCCCTCCAAACAGACTAGATCCCAAATCAATATACGTGTTTTTTGATCAATCTGCCTGGGAACTCAAATGACAGAGCCATGAGTGGGGAAAAAATCAATGCAGTTTGTTGTACGTACTTAGTGCGTGTTATTGTAGACTGAGGTCGGATTGCTTCCGCCTCACCTACATCATTTATTGTTTATCTCCTTGGATCTCGTTTCCGGTTTCCTGTGATGCTTCACCTTCCGGTTCAGCTGCGCATTGCTATGGTATGCTAAGTTCCACAATCATCCGCGCAGGTGTACCGATTATCAAGTTCCAATATACGTACATACTGTACGCGTAATCTAAGACTCATTAATTTATTAGGCATAAAGCTGAAGTGATGACTAATCACTAAAATGATACTGTACAGTAGTAATACAAAAGTCAAACCCGTGTTTCAAACGTTCAAAGCTCCCTTCTCAATCATTTCCAGAACCGTGCCCTGGAGGAACATCTTCACGTCGGGATTGTTAGCCAGGAAGTCAGTCGACTTCTTGGCACTCTGAAATTAAAAGCATGAAGTTTAAGGCATACCATTCATTCAGGGTTGCCTACCTCCTCATCGTTCTCCTTCTCCCCCTCTGGCTTCTCCAATACGCCGTCATCCTCCACCGCCATCAATGCGGGAAGTATCTAAAACAAGACGGTCGCTACCCTGGTTAAAAATACTGAATACCCGAAAAAGTATATATCCGTACCTGGAAGGCTACAGCCAGCCCGAACATGCGCCTGCTGTCGAAGTCCTCGACGAACTGACTGTACGTGTATACGCCGGGGTCCTCGCCCAGTTTTTGCAGGTTTCGCACCAGCTCCTCGTGATAGAAGCTGAGGAACTCCTCCTCGTGGGTCTTCCTCAGCGACGGCATGGTGGACAGGTAGAAGAGGATGGTGACGTCGATCGACGGGTTGTTCCAGCAGGTCAGGGCCAGGTCGATCAGCATGCACTCGGTCGGATCGGTGCTTCCCTCCGGGTACCTAAACACACAGGTAGGTTGGCCAAACATAAGCAAGAGTCTGCTACCATCTAGCTGTTGACTCACTTGAAGAGCAGGTTGTTTGCCCAGGTGTCCGCATGGCAGATGGTGTTGAACCCGTTCGGGTCGACCGCGCACAGTCTGGACATCACGTTGTTCAGGTCGTGCTTCTCATTGTACTTCTTCAGGAGGCCGACCAGGTCCTGACCAGGGTCCTGGATCAGGCCCACGGTGTTGAGCAGGGTGTCGCCGGGCTTGCCCCAACTGCTAAAGAACTCGCTCGCCTCCTTCGGCGGCTCCGCGTAAGTGTAGTCGCGCATCAGAGCCTAAACAGAATTGAAAACTGTTTATAGAATGCATCGCGATTATGCATTTTGTTGCACTCACCGGATACTTCTCGTTAGCCGCCTTCCATCCCATGCCCTTGACAAGGGCGTGGCCTAGGGCATGGTACTTGGCCAACTCGGCCAGGGTCAGCTTTACGTGCGGCGCGCTCAGCCCCTTAAGCTTGTTAATGGCGTCTCTGTAGCCATGCTTGTTCATGTTCTCCAATGCCAGCAGTGAGCTGGACTCGGTGATCTCGGAGTAGTAGCAGTCGCAGAAGTTGACTTTGATGTCGGCCTTACGCTCGGTGATTAGCTTCTTCCAGGCGGGGATAATCTTGAAGAATCATAAATTGATGTCAAAACGTACGTATCAATGATCGAGTATATCAATGTTAATGCTAACCTCGGTGTACATGGCCGCCTCCTTCTCCTCCATCTTCATGGCTCTGATCACCGGTACCGGGATTATTTGCGTCACGGGCAACGTCTTGACGATCCAGTGCATCTCCTTCGCGTTTGCCTCGCCCTCCACCTTCACCTCCATGTCTACGGCGCACACCTCGCCGCAGTAGTTGTCCCCCTTGGCGGTGTGCACCTTGGACGCGTGCTTCACCACCTCTACGGCGCCGCTCGCCTTCAGGGCGGACTTGGCCATCGAGGCCAGCTTGGACGCGGTCAGCTCCGACAAAGGCATGGTTATTATTCGTACTTTTGTACGTACGTGTTGATCGCGCCACTCCCTGGGTGGGTCTGGCAAATGGTAAGCACAGGTAAATCCAAGCGGCGTCTGTTCGTGTCTGTGTGTGAACGTTCGCAGTGAACCCTACGGCCTACAGTACACTGCATGGCCAGCCAATCATGGGCGGAAGGCGGCTTGAAATGTATCCCATGTTGCGTAACATGCCTGCCGGAATAATAAACCGAGCATTGATTGCTTGTTGGACACGCAAACGATCGAACATTGCATGGCAACTCAACCAAGAGTACGAGACTATAATATGTATACAACATGGTACCTGTGGAATAAGTATACCTACGTTTAATAACCATAAATGTACGAAGCCCAATGTAAGAGGTTTTCGAAGTACGTGCCATTTCATTCCGACCCGACATCATTATAGGTGGGATTTATATAAAGATCAGAGAGCCCCAACTCGTACTTACATATGTGGATACTCAAAGAATAAAAAAATATGTCCTAATGCATACCTGATCAACTTTGACTACTATATGCGTACACGTGCAATTTTCTTCTGTGGTGCTAAATGCACAATTAAGACAGTATTAACAGCCAAAACTCGAGCAGAATCACGTGCATTTTCCGAAGCTAGGCAGTCGATCCACTCCGCCATATACATACGTACGTACAATTACAAGGTAAAGGTTCTCTAACCGAGGAGTTATATTTTCCCACCAATTAATGCACATGCGACGCTGTGCCCGTCTTTTTATAATTGCCCGTATGACTTTCTCCGTAGGAACTGGCGCGTGATCAAGGACCGCGGAGCTGATCGTTTCATTCAATCTGTCTGTCTGTCTGTTGCGCAAGCCGAGTTAAGGAGGGAGAGACAGACGGTCGGTCGGTCGGCGGGGAGGAACGAGGACAGAAGAGGGAGGAGGAAGGGATCGGGGAAAGAGAGAGAGAGCGCGAGCGTGCGAAGCGCGAACACGGGAGAGAGAAAGAGAGAGAGAGAGAGAGCTCTGTCGCTGGAAAGCGCTCGTCGCTATATGTATACCAGTCAGTTAGCGAGTGAGAGTGAACGGACGAGGGTCGGTCGAATTAGACAACGAAATAAGGTAGGCCTGCGCAAGTTCCTGTACGTGTATATAGAAACTTTACCCTCAAGTTTGAGAGCTGCAATCGATCGATCTCGAACGTCGGCAGCATCAAATCGCCTTGTTGCAAAAGTTTGTCAATCAGCGCTTCGATTCGATGCTGCTGCAAGAAAGTTCAATGTTGAAGCCAGCCAGAAACGGAGCTTGCTTTATATATTCTGGCGCCATGCAGACAGACGCTCGCTGCCAAATGATTCGATTCGACGTTACTGCGGGGTATATGGAGCGTTACACATTATATTAGGATGCTAATGTAGGATCGTTCTTGGGCATATAAACGAGACCATTCTCTAGCCGTCTAGAAAAGATCGCGTTAGGTGGGTAATAGGCGGTAGGTAGTCGGCATGGAAGCTAGAAGCCAGCTCGGTAGCGGCGCGCGGTCGCGAGCTTTCACGCCTACAGCGACCGACCGCGGTCGGGGGCGTTGCCTAATTGGCACCCGCTGGATATTTTGCACGTCGCGCCAGCCGGGCGACTCCTGCCGCGCGGCCCTTTGTTTCAATATTGGCCGTTGGCACCCCTTGCTGCATGGTTAGTGCGTGTGCAATGTGCCGGCAGTCGGTGAATTATTTATGCTCGCGGTAAAGGTCCGTTATCCAGGGCTTTATAGCTTCAGTGAGCTGAAGTTGTCAGGGGGCCGAATAAGACGTGCACTTCCAGATCCCTAGGATGGCGTTCACAGCTAGCTTATACCCATCCATTTCCCTCACGGCCTTCGAACTCCATCCTAGGGGACTGTAACCACTTGCTATTGGATGTTGTCCCCTATTAGAAGTTTCTTTTAAACAGTTCGAAAATAGATCCACGGATAGGAGACCTTTGCTGGCCGCGAGCGAGTGAGCCCGACCTAGCGAGCGAGCGAGCGAGGCCTTAACGTACGCATTACACATTGCACGCGGCGTTAAGCCCGCCATGTACGCGTACGTCTCTCTTTTCGCCAGCTGTTTGCGCCTCCCATTACCGCGGAACAATGGCCGGCCGGCCGGATTATTTGCCAACGGACGGACGGAGAGAGCCTTGTACAATAGTGGCTGCATTCGATTAACTATTCTCCCAAGGAGATGGTGCTTTCATTGGAATTGCAATTTGGTAAAACACTCAGGTGCCTGAAATATAGATCGGGCGAGCTTCTTCCTTTCTTCCTTCATTCTCCCTTGAGGCCCTTACGCCGATCGGCTGAGTCAGCTAGCCGTGAAAACTGGGCAGTAAATCATCCATCCTGAGCCTAACCGGGGCCTTCCTCCTTCCTGGGTTTTCTAAGCGGGAAAAGATCAGTTGGGTCATCTGTCTTCGAATAGGATTGGGGGTTGCCATCAATCGAACCGTTAGTGCTGTTTAGACTTCAAGAAAGTCACCTAGCTCTTGGCACCGCTAGGTGGGTGAAAGCCCTCTGCAATTTGCTAGGAAGGCCGGCTCAAATTCCATTGATCCCGCGGCGCAACGACGTCGCCAGCATGGCAAACGGTGCCACAGAATTTGTGGCGGCACAAAGATGTAATCTTCGTATTAGCCGATGGTTTGATCTTAGTTGTGGCGTACGTGGCGCAATATGTGCGTAAAGATTTCCTCCTCGGCGTGGTACGTGTTGTCGTTGCACGTACGGAGGCAATATGTCGGCAGAACTTCCCTCTCCGGAAAGGAGAAGGAGGCCGGCTACCTACGGGAAATGAAAACACCTGCCGCCACCTGAATCTGATAGATGCCCTGCCACACAAAGTCAATAAGGCCAATATATCGGTTCAGTATGCGTCGATGCTTATACATAGACGACATTCGCGATTCGATGCAACAATCTGAACTTTGGCTGAAAGAACGAACCTTACATTTGCATAATTTCTCTTCACGCGAACCTCTCGTCCCGTGAAATTAATTGGGCGTATATTCATTTTTTTCAGGTTTTCGTCGTAACCATCGTACCGAAAAAAGTGCTCTGTGTCGGACCTCCTAGTTAGCGGGAGGAGGAGTTTTGTCGGCGGTGCATCCACAACAACAGGCATCGAAAGGTCGCTGTCGGCCATCCCGAGAGTGCAACATCATCACCGTACGGACGGACGGAGCGAAAGTGCATCGGACAGAAAAAGGGCACTGAGCATAGGGGCATCGATACTTTGAGTGGCGAGCTATAGCATCATCTAGAACTAGGACATTGCAGATATTGGTGTAAAGAGAGTGGGAATGAGGACCCCCAAACTGAATTTGGCCAAATCTCCGCCTCGATCCTACGTATACTCCGTCCTGAAGAAATTGCAGCGAATCCCAAAATTGACCCTGCAAATGCGTTTTTCTCTCGTACTCCCCTGCCAAAATGGCCCGAACCCCCTCCTAAGACTCGCCCCCTTCACACGTATGGCTACAGCGATAATATACACAGAAACCCCTTTTATTCATTTGACGATTGCCCTCGGCGTTTAGGGTTCTAATTAAGCCTTTCATGGAATAACGCTGCGGCCTCCCTGCCCCCCGGGCAATGCGGCGACGCCATACACTCAGCAGCATTCAATTCTAGCCGAAAGGATGATCGCCGAGAGCAAAGTTAATTCTCAATGTAAAGAGAGAGGAGCGGAATCCAATGTAGGAGAGATCTATCCGGACGGGGATGGCTAGCAAAAACCGGAAAGTGCGTTTGCTGACTGGCTCGGCTCGATCGCTCGCTCGTTCCATCCTATCTCTCTGCAGTGTTTACACACGGACACAGAGAAAGAGAGCTGGAGCGGGCCTAGCTAGGTTTGACAGATGGGCCCGGCCGCTAGAAAAGTCCCTTTGAAAGTTTGAACCCGCCGCCCGCCCGCCCGCCCGCCTCACAAACAAGTCTCGAGCGAGGCCCTTAATGTTTCATATGGGGTCCGGCCTTCACTTTGCCGACCCCCTTATTGTAGCGACAATGGCCTGAGGGGGTGCAGGAAGGAAGGGAGAGAGGAGGAGAAAAGTAGTAACGTACGTAAGGAGATACTTTGTCGTTGAGGAGAGCGTTTTAATTAAGATAGCACAGCTAGCTAGGGACCAGATACAACTATCCGGTGCATTTTAGCTTTCTCCAGAAGACAAACCGTGATTTCCTTCCGCCATGTAAAGCTGTCTGCCTGTCTGGTCTCCCTATTCAGACAGGCGTCTGCGTCCGTCTGTTCAGACGACCTTGTTCTGATCCGATCGTTGGCGGGAGGTCCAACACGGACGGCGAACGGACGGACCAAGAGACAGACGGACGGACGGACCCGATCCCTTTTGTGTCGTGAGTGTGCGTGTGCTGCTGGCCTGGCTTCTGGCCGCCGTCCAGAATTCAAGGAGGAGGAAGGACCATCACTTTAGTCCAAGGTAAGACGATCTATCTCGTACGTATAGTATACTTCGCGAACGAAATCATCTCGAATACGCTTCTTGGAAAAAGGTCGCAACTTTTTTGTTTTCTGCCGATTTTCCTTCTGAACAGAGAGCTAGTCCGGAGGGTGACCTTGGCGTTCTGAATCCGCGCTCGCGAGCTTCCCTTCCTAGAGCGCTCAGCTATAGCAAAGTGGTGTGGTACTCCTATAAGAAGGAGGGAGGAAGGGAGGAAGGACATATTGTACTCGCACATAATTGCGGCGCCGGCGACAGTAGTTGCCATCGACTATAACGTACATTGAATCAGTTCCTTCTGTGGTCCGTTCAAATCAAGCTTGAAGCTTCAAGTCTTATATAAGTATTACGTATATACGAAAAGTCTTGGCTACCCTTACTTGCTGCAGCCAGACTTGTTGCCAGGTAAGGGGAAGAGGAGCCGGAGCCTGGAGAAGGGAGAGGGGAGCTAGTGGAGAACGAGAGCTAGGAGAAAACTTTTTGACAGGCTCTCTCTCTCTCACTCACTCACTCGGCCGCGGTAAGAGGAGCTAGCTAGGAGGATGGGGCCATATAGCCACGACGACGACGGCGTCTGGTGCGGCTAAGACGACGCACATGCAGAACATCCAAGCGGGCTCATTTAACACCTACTTAAGTTAAAGACAAACTCGGGTTACTCGATCCTAGTATGACTTCCACATATCAGTCATAATTAGGTGAAACTGTAATTTACCCGAGTGGTTGCTCTGATCGAGCGCGTACGATCGAGCGAATGAATTGGAGCCTTTAATCTTTAATGCCGCCGCGCCGGGGAAAGGAAGGGAAGGTGTTATCTGCAGGCTGCTCCAAATAACCGTTCTATATATAGCGCCGGCTTATTTACGCGCGTGATGCTAGCAGGCAGCTAGTGTGCGTGCGTGACTGGCCGACTGCATGTTGACGAAAACGAGTATTGACGTATCGCCATGGCAGAGTCACACCCACACATTGAAGTGTATTATATAGTAGTGGCTTGTGGTCTTTCCTCTCAAGCGGAGAAAGAATAAATTTTAGCTTACGAGGGCGCGGGCTTTCCTCTCTACTTCTGCGGCCTGCCTCTCTTTTAAGGTCGTGAGTTGTATGGCCGATAACCGATACAGGACTACCTGCTGCAAGGTTGGATGGCCGCCGGATGGATGCACACGAACTTTAGCAGCTGGGCTGGGGTTTCGAGTTGAAACTGTTGAGGCTAACCAATAAAAAACTCTGCAATTTTGCTTTACTATAGAGATCGCAATATCTTTATAGAGTAGCTTAAAATTGGCAATACTGCTGATTGCTAGTCACAGCAATGTCCGGTCTAGGAAGAAAAAAGCTAGGCACGGACTAAACCTGCAAAGGGAGCCAATCGTGGGTGGACTTTTTTGTGCTCACTGCGATAGAAACTCCTGGAGTTGGCTGGCAAACGACGCCGGCAGGAAAAGCCAAGAGGAAGAAGATCGCTGCGCGTACGTATATTTTCGAGTTTATGGCTCTTTGCGGGCCGCAATTCCCTGGGGAGCAGGGATTCGATCGGGCCATGGCATAGTACGAGTACGTGCCCTGAACGAACGAACGAGCGTCGTTCCGTACGTTCCCTCTTTTTCCTTCCTGTCTGGCCTGGCTACTAGCTGTACCCGGCCTTGCAGACGTTTTCCCACGGAGGCCGTAAAGAAAAACGCGCCCGATTTACCACGGCCTCGCTCGCTCGTTCGCTCACTCACACACACGGTGGCGCATTTACAAGGACCCTACTGCCTCAAACGAACGTGTACATACCCTAATTCTGCACAACCGTACGCGCGCGGCCCAAATAGCTTTCTCCTTTGTCAGTGCAAAGCTGGACAGCTGCGTCAGCTATGGTCGCCGGTCGAAAAAAGGAGCTGAATCCTCTGCTGATCCTATACACGCCGTTAGCTCGCTCGCTCGCTCGTTCGCTTCCTTCCGCCCTTGTCACCGCCGGTCCAAAAAAGTTGAGCACAAGTTCGTTCCAGCGTTCGCACGTCGTCCTCAAAAAGTCAATCATAGACGTACGGTATATTCGTTTACCTTAGCTATGAATAGAGTGTGTATGACGTCAAGTGTTTTAGTGCCGACCTTGGTGTTCTATACATGCATGCCCCGAGGATCGAGGCTTAGGCCATGTTTTAGAATCGCCTCATTCAGCCCTGAAAGGCACAGTTTCGGATTCAACGGCTGCACGCAGGGCTCTTTTAAAAGAGAGAGGGGGGAGAGGAGAAAGGATCGAAGAGAGAGGGGAGGGAGAGGGAGCAGTGAAAGTCCTCGTCGTCTTTTGTGCAGGAAATTGAATGGCAGATTGGACTGACTGACGTCGGAGGAGACTCGACTCGCCTGCAATAAAAGGCGGGGCCAGCCGATCGACGACCTCCAACCAATATTGTCCCGATCGAGTACGTACGCGTACGTATACACTGGCAATACAAGTACTACAACTGCGCAGTATAGTAGGACAGCTAGAAGATCAAATTTCCCATATAAAGGCTTCTTCCCGTACGGTGCGTCTCTGGCGTCCAATAGCCCTAATGATGTTGCCGAGCTAGACCGGCTCCATTATCCCCAAGCAGTCTGTCGACAATATGAGCCAAGCAGCCACTATCTCCATCTCTACCGGGAACTCGTATATATAAATGATGCTTGGACACCCTGGATCGGACATCCTATCCCTTTGTAGCGACCAAGGTCATCTCAGCCGGCTCCGCCTCCATCTGACTTTCTACCATCTCCTCCTTTCTTGGCGCTCGTCATGTTTTCGAGGAGCAATTAATTAGTACGTTCCACCACTATCTCAATTACGTACTGTCCAGAATCGTCTCTCTCTCTCTCCTCTCTCTCTCTCTCTCCCTCTCTCTCTCTCTCTTCTTCTAACATATCGATGGCATGTCATGTCTCGCACCTGAATCGCCGTCACTCGTGGCATGTGGGCGATGCGTGCGTGTCGTCAGCCAGCCAGACACCCATGTGCTGGTCCGTTGAGACGGGGGAAGGGACTCACCACGAACGCGGTCCTAATCCCCCCGAGCTTAGCTAACCGCCACAAACCCCCACCTTGAGCGCGGCCTGGATATCTTGTAGCTTGGGAGAGTGGCGTGACACATGATACACGTACATACGACCTTTGTACAGTTTCAACTTTGAGCTCCTGTCACCTCCAAAACGGGTGTCAGCTATTATTATAACTTGTCTCGAATTCTCGACGGCCTGGATTAGACCTTCGGAAGGACGAAGGAGACTCGGTGGCCTTGGAGACAGCCAGGGGCCGATACACGAGAGAAAGAGTTAGCGTGCAGCTCTAGTAAGAAACCTTCTTATTCATTTAACATTCATTCGACATCAAAATAGAGGCGATCGACGCTAAAAAAGATGTGCTTGCGACGCTGATTGGGGCAATCAAGTCGGGGAAAAAGTGCGAGGCGAGGGAATACCTAAATGGAAAATTCAACTATTTCCTCGGCTCAATTCCGCGTACTACATTACGCCATCACTCTTGCATGTAGCACCGATTGGACAATTGCTCATAAAAATTGTGACAAAAGGCGATAAAAGCAGCCTGCTTAATACGGTTACCACCCCATTCATTTACGCACGCTCGACGACGACGTACGCGACGGGCCCTCGATCAAACGCGTACTCGGCGAACTCGATCTAGACACGCGGTCGGACGCCGCGCCAAGGCCGGACGAATAATATCCTAGAGATAAGCGCGTGTGTGACTGTGACGGGCCGTCGTCCGTAACGGGCATTGTGAACAGCGTCAATTGGCAATCTAGTTAAAAGAAAGAGCGAGCAGCAATCCATTCATCACCACGATGCCCGCGTCGGAGCTGACCCAGGCCAAGCTGACCGAGATGGTCAGGCAGGCGACCAGCGACGGTCAGGCCGAGGTCACGAGGCAGAACGTGGAGTTGGCGGTGGCCAAGGGCGAGAACTACTCCGGCGAGGTGTGCAGGGTGGACATGGACGTGAAGAGGGGCAACGGGCAGACCGAGACGATGAACTGGGTGGTGAAGACGATCGCGGAGACGCCGTTCTTCCCCAAGCCAATGATCAGGGGGATGCACATGGAGGACAAGGAGATCGCCATTTACAGAACTGTAAGGGGATTAAACGCGTATGCTGACTATTCGGACCTTTACCAATCATTTTGACAGATGATCCCAGCCTGGAAGAAGATGGTGGCCGACAAGGGCGCTGACATTGAGCTCAACTTTTGCGACTGTCACTACACCGAGTTTAATGACGAAGGGTCTCTGATCGCCATGCAGGATATGAGGACGCTGGGCTTCAGAGATGCCATCAACAAGAAGAAGGGACTATCTCCGCCTCATGTAAAGCTGGCCCTGGCAGAGCTGGCCAAGTACCATGCCTGCGGCTATGCCTGGCTGAAAAGCCATTCTGGAGGCTTGAAAGGTGGCCTAGAAGAGCACAAAGTTAGTAGCAAATTGTATGACCTATTTATCAGATTGAGAAACACACTTTAAAAGGTGATTGCAAGAGACTACATGCGGGCCGATCCGGAGGAGGAGGTGGCCAAGTTCTTTGACTCCTTCACGACCGGAGCGGCCGAGGAGAGCTTCTTCAAGCCGCTGCAGATGGTCCAGGAACCGGGCCAGGACATGGAGTCGGCCTTCAGGAGGTACCACAAGGAGCACAGCCTGCACGACGTGCCCAAGAAAATAGCCACTGTGGACCACAACGGCTTCAACACCATGACCCACGGGGACTCCTGGTTCAACAACATGCTCTTCAGGTAGGGCACAAAAAGATTGTGTACCCAAGTTAAAACTCTTTTCACTTGAGGTATGGCAAGGAGGGCAATCCAAACAAGTGTGTCCTAATCGACTTGGCCGTCGGCTCCTACAACAATCCCATGATCGACCTCACCTACTTCCTCTTCCTGTCCACCACGCCGATGCTGAGGCGGACCCACGAACAGGAGTTCCTCGGCTACTACCATGATCAGCTTGTCAGCAACTTGCATAAGCTGGGAGAGGACCCGTCCATATACCCCTACAGGTGACGTAACAATTCACGTGGCCTGAGAACATTCCCTAAGCACACTTGGACTTCAGGCAGATGATGAAAGACTACAACGCGCGCCTGATGCACGGCTTCCTGAGCTGCCTGCAGATCCTGCCGGCCGTCATCTGCAAGAGGGAGGATGCCATGGGCTCGGAGGACTTCAACATGGGCGAGGCCAAGACGGAGGAGGAGATGGAGGAGCTGATGAAGAAGGCGGACGACATCTACAAGAAGATGTACGACAACGAGCCTCAGATCAAGATCGTCATCAGCGGCAGCTTCCTCGAGCTCGTCGACAAGGGTGTCGTCCCCATGTAGAAGCAGCAGAGTACAAATTGTTTGATGCAATAAACTGCACGAGATTACGATGTATGCAAAAGTCCCGTTGAAGTGCATTGCATGAGGTTTGTCCATATCAGTCTCAGACAGCTATAGCTAGATGCTGGCCGCGGCCGGCGCTGATATCTCGCCTCCTATTGGTCGAGCCGGATTGCCTAATGCTCGGCAAGGCATTACGTAAACGCTCGGGAGATAAAAGCACCCCGCGCAAACATCACGGGGATAGTGTATCACAGAGAATGCTGACAGCAACATGCCCGCGTCCGAACTGACTCAAGAGAAGCTGACCTCCATGGTCAAGGAGGCCTTCAGGACCTCCGACGCGGAACTGCTCCGCTTCGAGGTGAAGCCGGCCACGGGCAAGGGCGAGGGATTCGTCGGTGACGTCTGCGCCGTCGACATGACCGTAAAGTTCGGCGACGAAGGCGGTGAGGAGAGGCGGCTGCAGTGGATAGTCAAGACGAGGTCGGAGCAGCCGCTATTTCCGAAGGAGGCCTGTCGCGCCATGAGGATGGAGGAGAAGGAGACGGCACTCTATTCGACGGTACGTTAAAAGACGTTGCCCAAAGGTAACACACAATTGCAAAGTGTCCATACAGGTTATACCCGCGTGGGAAAAGCTGATCAAGAAGGCCGGAGCTGACATCGAGCTCAACTTTTGCAAGTGCCACTACACGGAGCTCACGGACGAGTCGAACCTCATCGCCATGGACAATATGACCCAGTTCGGCTACAGGGACGCCATCAACAAGAGGCAGGGACTTACTCCAGCGCATGTAAAGCTTGCACTGGCCGAGCTCGCAAAATACCATGCGTGCGGCTATGCCTACGTAAAGTCATATCCAGGCGGAGTCGATGGAGTCTTCAAGGATAATCGGGTAGGAATTAAACAACACTGGGAAATAGCTCGATTACCAGATGATATTTCGATGTCATGTAGTATCTGCTGCGAGACAGTGGACGGAGCGAACCCGAGGAAATCGCGGACAAGTATATCCGGTCCATCACTGCGTGCGGGCCAGAGACCACTTTCAAGATAGTGCAGCTACTTGAGGAGCCCGGACAAGACCTCGTGACGGCTGTGAAGAAGTTCCACAACAAGCACGACCTGAACTCCATCACCCTGAAGTTGTCCAAGCCGGACCCCGACGGCTTTAACACCATGTGCCACGGCGACCTGTGGTTCAACAACATGCTCTTCAAGTAAGTGACATAGCATTGAAATGAAGAAACATTATGGTAGCAACGCGACGTTCCTTCCATTAAGGTATGACAAAGGCAGCGAGGAGCCCCTCGCATGCACTCTCATTGACTTGGCTGTCGGTTCGTGGAACAACCCCACCTTCGACATTGCCTACTTCCTCTACCTGTCCACGACTCCTGCTTTGAGGAGGACTCACGAGCAAGAATTCCTTGCTTTCTACCATGACCATCTGATTAGCAACTTGCACAAGTTGGGCTACGATCCTTCAGTCTACCCCTACAGGTATCGGCTTCTCTAGATAGTCTCATTACGAAACAGCATGCTCCAATCTCTCTTTCCAGACAAATGCTCAAGGACTACGAGGTTCGGCGGTCGGTCGGCTTCTTCATCGCCCTCACCGTGACCCCCTTCAGCTGGTGCACCAACGAGGATGACATGATTGGCGCGGATGAATTCAACAACGGGATCAACCCCGGGGACGGACTGGCCGAGCTGAACAAGTTCTTCCAGCGGCTCAGGGAGCACCGGATCAAGACCGGCCCGCACATCAGGCAGATGCTCGCCGGCGGACTCCTCGAGCTCGTCGACAAGGGTGTCATGGAACTGTAGTAATAGCATGTTTTTTTCCATCTCTCCGGAATGCATTAGCTTTTATGCGACTCATCGCAATGACTTGTGAAAACGTGCTTCGTACTACGCTGATTGCTGTTTGCTCAGACATTTCCGTATTTGCACTCTCAGCTAATTAGTCCCTGGCAGCAGCAGGTGGAAGTGAGTGAGTGAGTGAGTGGACCTGCATTGATGGCTGAGATTTCCCGCCGTTCGCATTCGCCTTCTCTCTCCTATAGCTGGCTCTTCCTATTTACAGTCCATATCTCGACTGTCTGGGTTGCCATATGGTCACTATACGTATACTTAATTTGGGGGCGTATAGTGTTTAATAC
>JAAUYK010053632.1_pt1 | contig 24050 bp, 17 predicted proteins | sample 7278021 | NCBI WGS metagenome assembly JAAUYK01 (sample SAMN14350223, study PRJNA611818) | marine sediment metagenome | isolation source: surface marine sediment (1.8m) | place: French Polynesia: Moorea | collected 2018-08
GGATGGTCTTTGATTTCAATAATTTCAACCAACTCTCCACTGGGCGATTCACCGCTAAATACCATGCCATGCTCTTTGAGCTTGTCTTTATAGGCATTGTTAAACTCATAACGGTGCCGATGTCTTTCGGAAATTTCTTTTTGCTCATAGGCTTGATACGCAAAGGTATTTTCAACTAAATTGCATGGATAGGCACCCAGTCGCATGGTCCCGCCTTTGTCTGAGTCAATATCACGTCTCTGAACCGTGCCCGTTTTCTCATCGAACCATTCGGTCAATAAATAAATGACGGGGTCGGGTGTTTCCAAATTAAATTCAGAACTGTTGGCTTGCTCAAGTCCGGCAACGTAGCGAGCAAATTCGATGACAGCTATTTGCATTCCCAGACAAATACCAAAATACGGAATGCTATTGGTACGCGCATGATTGGCTGCACAAATTTTGCCCTCTATACCGCGGCGCCCAAAACCCCCGGGTACCAAAATGCCATCAACCTCGCATACCATCTCGTCGCACGTATTCGGATCGATTTTTTCAGAGTCGATAAATTGTAATTTTACCCGACAATCATTGGCAATGCCGCCATGATAAAGTGCTTCGTTGAGACTTTTATAAGATTCGGTTAAATCGACATACTTGCCCACAATACCAATTCTGACCTCATGTTTTGGCGCCTTGCACTTGTGGATCAGCTCTTGCCAGTCATCCAGCCGCGGTGCCCGTGTCCAGATTTGTAAAAGCTCCACGATTTTTTGATCAAGGCCTTCCTGGTGAAATACCAAGGGTACTTCGTAGATCAAATCGACATCTTTGGCAGTGATGACAGCATCCTCACTGACATTGCAAAAAAGAGCGATTTTAGATTTGATTTCAGAAGACAGAAAACGGTCGGTACGACACAATAAAATGTCCGGCTGGATGCCAATGCTGCGCAGTTCTTTGACGCTGTGTTGGGTGGGTTTGGTTTTTAACTCACCCGAGGTGTTAATGTAGGGTACCAAGGTTAGATGGATATAAATAACATCATCTTTGTCCACATCGGCTTTGAACTGGCGTATTGCCTCCAAAAACGGCAGGCTTTCAATATCACCGATCGTTCCACCGATTTCAACAATGACGACATCCACATCATTGGCCACTAATTTGACGCTGTTTTTGATTTCATCGGTAATGTGGGGAATCACCTGAACGGTTCCGCCGAGGTATTCGCCTCTGCGTTCCTTCGATATAACGGCGTCATAAATCTTACCAGTCGTAAAGTTATTATCGCGCCCCAGTTTGGCATGGGTGAATCGCTCATAATGGCCTAAATCCAAATCAGTTTCAGCGCCATCGTCAGTTACAAAAACTTCGCCATGCTGGAAAGGGTTCATCGTTCCGGGATCAACGTTGATATACGGATCCAGTTTTTGCAGCGTAACAGATAGACCACGACTTTCGAGCAGTGCGCCGATTGCCGCTGAAGCCAGACCTTTGCCAAGCGAGGAAAGCACACCACCAGTTACGAAAATATATTTTGTATTAAATGCCATCACCTATTCCTTTGATCTAGGTCTTGAGGTCATAGAGACTCTTAACATCATTTTTTAATAAAACGCTTTAAAGTTTGGTCATTTTTAGCTAAATACCGCGTTCATTGCTCAAATAGGTGGCAAATGCGAATCATACAGTGTGGTCGCAAAGACGATTTCCGGGATCGAAGACCCATGACCATTATATCTTGTGGAAATATTGCCGCAGAATTTGTATGTGCAATGTTGGGCAGGATAAAAACGGGCATCGTCAGCATTTCGCCTTTTCGGCTCTCCTATTTCCCAGAAGATAGGTCGAAATGCAACACAAAAAGTAAAAGCAAATGTAATTTCCCAACGCAGGCTCTAATGCTCAAAGATTTTTTTAAAATCTTGGATCGATTGCTGGACTTCATCCAAACTATCGGGCTCCGTTTCCGTTTGCGATGTGGTTGCTTCAACCTCATAAGCTGAACGTAGTTGTTGGAGGTCAAATATGGCGTCGTTAAAAACCGGGTTTAGATCAAGTCTACCCACAATAATCTCCCGTTCAAGATTGCCGTTGCGGATGATCTCAATCCGGCCTGGATACCATGTTTTTTCCCATTGGCGCCATCCATGATACCGAATCTCAAGCGCATTGACAATACCATTCTCTGTTCTTCCCATAATGATCCAGCGCAGGGGCGTAAACGCATCTTTATCAACCCAGAGCTGAGGATGCATCTCATCGGGATATTGGGCGCCGACCACATATGCCGGGTTTCCGTCCAAACGTCCGAGGCTGGTAACCGCCACATTGACACCCAGAGTGTAGAGTCGTTCTTCAAGTTCAGCCCGTGAATTATATAGAAACAGATCTTTATATAAATCAAAATCGGTTTCACTGTCGGCCGTTATCTTACCGTCCAGAACGGTTAAAGATTGTCCATTGGCAACCACATGAATGCGGTGCGCATACTCGGATTGAATGTCCGAGCGAAACGCCTTGGGATGAAGATAACGAATGGTTTCATCTAAATGTATGGCCGCTTCTTCGGGCGTAGCACTTGTTATAATGACTTTTTGAGTTACCATCAGCGTTTGGGGACCGGATAGCTTTTCAATCATGATATCCAGTAAATGCGATCCTTTCAGCAAGTATCCACCGGCAGGTGCCACCGGATGAACACAGATGCCCATTAAAAAAAATAAAAAAACGGCTAATTTCTTATTCATGTATTTTTTCATCATCAATAATCTTGAATTAGTCATCAGCGTTGCCCTGATACATATAAAATATTTTTGACCAAAATGATCTTACCCCATTAGAAATATACCGCTTGAAAATCGGGCACCAGCACCCAACTCCTCTTCAATTCGCAACAATTGATTATACTTAGCTACCCGATCGGAACGACTCATGGAACCGGTTTTTATCTGGCCACCATTAACCCCCACAACCAAGTCCGAAATAAATGTGTCCTCGGTTTCACCCGAACGATGTGAAATAACAGTCGTGTACCCAGCCTGTTTGGCCATTTCAATGGCATCCAATGTTTCGGTAACGGTTCCAATTTGATTTAATTTAATCAAAATTGAATTACCAATTCCCTCTTCTATTCCTTTGCTAAAAATCTTAGGGTTGGTAACAAAAATATCGTCGCCGACAACCTGGATGGTGCTTCCCAAACGCTCCGTCATCAACTCCCAGTTGCTCCAGTCTTGTTCAGCCAATCCATCTTCAATCGAAAGGATGGGATACTTATCGATCAGATCGTCATAGTAATCGATCATTTGGGTGGAACTCAGCTTCTTTTTCTCAGACTGTAACCAATATTTGCCACCTTTATAAAATTCACTGGCGGCCGCATCTAAAGCCAATCCGATTTCCTTGCCCGGTTTGTAACCAGCCGCTTTTATTGCTTTGATGATATATTTTAGCGCGGCTTCGTTTGACTCTAAATCTGGCGCAAAACCGCCCTCATCACCAACGGCGGTGTTGAGTCCCTTGTCTTTGAGGATTTTCTTTAAATTATGAAACGTTTCCGCTCCCATTTGCACGGCTTGGGCAATATTTTGAGCCCCAACAGGTATGATCATAAATTCCTGGATATCAAGATTATTAGCCGCATGCGCACCACCGTTTAAAATATTCATCATTGGCATGGGTAAATAGCGTGCATTGACCCCACCGAGGTGGCGATAAAGCGGCATACCAAATGCCTCGGCCACTGCCCGCGCTGCTGCCATGGAAACTCCCAACATGGCATTGGCGCCCAGTTTGGATTTGTTGGGGGTACCATCCAAATCAAGCATGGCTTGGTCGAGCTGGGTTTGCTCAATCGCATCCATTCCCTTGATTGCCGGAAAAATCTTTTTCAAGACGTTGGCCACTGCCGTACCAACGCCCTTGCCCCCATAGCGTTTGCGACGTTTATCACGTAACTCCAGGGCTTCACGTTTGCCTGTTGAAGCACCCGAAGGAACCGCCGCACGGCCGAGGGCGCCGCACGCCAATATTACATCCACTTCTACCGTGGGATTACCACGTGAATCTAATATTTCACGGGCTTTGATCGCAACAATCTCTGTCATTTCCCCTCCTCTCACAGAAAGTTTAAACCGGTGTATTAAAACATGACACTATATTGACAAAAACGCTACAAATGTTACTCTGCGGATACTCGGCTGTCAAGATAGACAAAGTATCCGTTGCACCTTAATACTTGTTTCTAACAAATATCTGTAAGCCATCGTCATAAATAAGGTAGATTGATGAGCATCCCAACCGAGAATTTATACACCAGCGGCCATTTGTTGGTCGCAGCAGTGCGTGTGCTCACGCATCGCCAGACAACCCCGCCAACAATCGAAGAGATCTGTCAATTGATTGACTATTCATCGGAACATACCCATTATATCTGCCGTAAACTAAGCGATATTGGAGCCCTTGAAATCGTGGATAGCCCGGTGGGCCTTCGCTTGTTTCTTAAAAATCATCTCTGTCTGGAGGATCTTCCAAAACAACAAGCTGACAACAAACTTGATGAAGAGCTCAAAAAATTCCAAGAATCCAAGCACAAAATCACCTCTAAAGTATCAACGCTGCAAGCCGACGAGCAGCAACGCAAAAAAGATCTGTTTGCGGAACTGGAAAACAAGCTCAAGAAAGGCTTGGACCAAAACAAGTAATCCCCTTTTAATGAAATAATGACCTTTGCGTTGCATCACCACAGCATTAAATTGCCAATCATATACTTTCCAAAACCCACATCAAAAATCGTTTGCCTGTTTCTGAAGCCCATTGATAACTCGTTGGGCGACGCAAGCTAAAAATGATCTACGCATTCAATTGCAAGCCTAAAAATCAAGCAAAACTGTTCCGACATGTATTTTGTGAGCAATCAACATATCTCACAAGGAACCTGTAATCGTAATTTCGATATTGCGCTTACGTGATCGATTGTCATGGTTAATTGCAACCACCTGCTGCCAAGTTCCAAGCTTAATCTTACCTTGTCGAATGGGCAGTACAATGGAGGGGCCTAATAGGGCGGCTTGTACATGACTGTGTCCATTACCGTCATGCCAAGCCTTTTCATGAGCATACGTCAGACCCACGGGGGCTAAGCGTTCGATGGCCTGTATTAGATCTTCAATAACACCGGGCTCATATTCAATCGTTGTCAAAGATCCGGTGGATCCGATCATCGTGGCAGACAGATTGCCGTTCATTATTTTGGAACGCTGCACCGCCTTTAGCAAATCAGATGTAATATCGATAATATCCGGCCCGCGTTTCAAACTGACATTCAATGATTGTATAAAAACGCTAATATTGTGCATTTAGACTTTCCTCCAAATCCATCATTCAGCCATCCAATGCAATACCTAGCTATTGCTTCACGCTCACCAGCAAAAACGATTCTAATACGGAATAATTCCTGATTGTTAGTATCACCTCACTCAGTAAACAGTTCTTTATTAGCGTAATCCTACCCTCCAGTTCCACATGCCGGATCGCTTGCGAATTTTAATCCCGGCCGGTGCCGGCTCTTGAAATTTAATAAATAGACGGTAGCCGGCTTTTTCCAAATCTTTGCGTTTTGTATTTAAATCCAACTGCCAATCCGGATATACCCAGTAATGCGCACCGTATTTGCGGACCCACGCCCTTTCCCTTTTGGGGCTAAACAAAGCAGTATCTATTTGCAAATCACCCGCCAACGTTCGGGCAATACAAAGCGGCCACAAACCGTTTGTGACCAAACCCAGTGGCAAGGGACTGTTTTGTGGCAAGGTTATAATTTCTTGGCGACCCAGTTCTGGACTGATAATGGCGCCTTTGAAACCGATTTGTTTAAGAACTTTAACAGCCAAAAAATTGGCAATATTGCAAAAAGGACCGGCCCACAACTCTAAGCCGCGCTTGTTGGCAAAAAATTCTATTTGCCACGGTGCATTGAGAATAAAATATTTGCCACCGGCGGCAAGAACACGTTTGACTTGCGAAAAAATTTTATCTTCATCTGAGGGCCAGGTCACCGGCGGCAACCACCACCATGTGGCGGCAATCCGCCCTTTTGGCAGCCTTATATCGATTTCAGGCACAAGCCATTGACCACAAGTTTGGCTTGCATGGCGTTTGGGTGTAGACCTGAAAACAACTAAGTCTAAAAGTGGGCGGTTTTTTATCTTTATTTGAGGGCGTTTCAAACGAAAAATTGAATCCGGCAAAGCATCGCGTACCGTCATTTTTGCGGATAGATCATCTATCAAAGCTGTTAAGGCCTCATCACGTCGGTCAGTCAAAAAAACTGGCGTACCTTTGGCAGGACGCCTTGCAGCCGCACTTTTTAAATAGAAACGTCCACCTTTAGGAATTGTCTGGTTGATTTTTAGAAGCGTGTGCCACCGATCCTCTTCATATCCAATGCGTAAGGTATCTTTAGGCAGCAACTTCTCACGCGGCGAAATAAAGGGTTTTGGCCGGGCCCCCTTAACGTGCCCAACCAACATCCCTGAGGCTGTCTGGTGATCTGTATCGATGGGATTTTGCCGTCGTTGGCTTAAAAAATTATAGTGGGTGCCTTTACGCCCTAGAGCATAGGCCAGCATTTGCAACGCGCTTTTTTTGGCATGGGAGTCTGTACTGTAGTCTCTGAGTGTTTGGTAGGCCCTCACAGTATAGTACACGTAATGAGGTCCTTTTTTACGACCTTCAATTTTCCAGGCACGCACTGCCGATACTTTCAGCAGCACCTTGGCAAGCACATCCAGAGACAAATCCTGGCAGGAAAAAAACTTTTTGCGTTTAGAGCCTGATCGATAAAAGCGCCGACACGGTTGTACACATTGCCCCCTGAGACCGCTTTTACCCCCTAAATAACTGCTCCAATAGCATCTTCCCGAAACACCGTAGCACAATGCACCATGGACAAAAACCTCCAGCCCCATTTGGGGCGAACACACCATCGCCATCTGCTTGATTTCATCCACCGTCAATTCGCGGGGCAGCACCACACGATCTACCGGCATTTCTTTTTGCACAAAATCCAAACCACGCCTAAAACTAACGTTTGCAAGGGTCGATAGATGGATTTCACCTTTAAAACCCGATTGATGCGCGATTTCGATTAGGCTGGGGTCTTGTATAATCAAAGCATCGGGATTGACCTGCGCAACGATTTGCCCCGTGGTTTGTCCCACAGAATCAAGTTCGCCCGATTTTATAATTGAATTGAGGGTTAAATAAACTTTGGCATTGTGTTGATGGGCCAGATCGGTCAAGGACACCAGCTCCGTCAGCTTAAAATTTTTGGCCTGCATTCGAGCCGAAAATTGTTTAAAACCACAATAAATCGCATCCGCTCCAGCGGCAATGGCTGCTAAAAAAGATGATTTACTGCCAGCAGGGGCAAGAATTTCCGGCTTAATTGATTGGGATATGTTTTTAGTCGTGTGGGTATCAGCCATTGATTTGGACATGCAAGAAAGTAACAATATCATTAAAGAAAAGCCAAAAATGTATACATCAGTGGATTTCGAATTGATGCTATGCCAGAAATTGGCGCAAGGAAAAGGATATTCTCTGCTCCAACCGATTTCGAAGGTCGCATGTTATGAGATCAAAGAGATCGCACGTACTGTATGTAGCGCTAAATAACACGGTCGTCAACCAAGCACCGCCATCAGCGACAATCAAATCATAAACATGATCAATTTCATCATCACGTTTCGATGATACCGCCGACTTGTTTATGCTTCAGCGTGTGTTATATTACTTCGGGCTTATTCAGAATACATAGATCGGAAAGGAAACTCTAATGAAGATAGCTGTGAGCGGAAAAGGCGGCGTCGGGAAAACCACCTTCGCTTCCCTACTGATTCGGAGTTTAAATGCACAGAGCAAACACGTTTTGGCCATCGATGCAGATCCAGATGCTAATCTGGCCGCCGCCTTGGGTATCAAGGATGCTGATAAGATTACTCCCATTGCCAACATGAAAGATCTGATTTTTGAACGCACTGAAGCTCAGCCTGGTAGTATCGGTGGATTTTTCAAACTGAATCCCAAAGTCGATGATCTGCCTGATTCATTATCGATAAAACTGGATAACATCAAGTTGATGCGCCTGGGCGGAGTCAAAAAAGGCGGGGCTGGCTGCATTTGTCCTGAAAGTACACTTTTGAAAGCGCTAGTAATGCATATCGTTTTAGCCCGCGATGAAGTTGTTGTTATGGACATGGAAGCCGGCATCGAGCATCTGGGAAGGGGCACCGCCAAAGCGGTCAACAAGTTGTTGGTAGTGGTTGAACCGGGACGCCGCAGCATTGATACAGCGGCCCATATTCGCAAACTGGCGGCAGAAATCGGATTAAATCAGATCGCTCTCATCGGAAATAAGATTCGAGGACCCGAAGACAAAGCCTTTCTGACAACCCATTTAACTGATTTTGAGTTTCTGGGATTTATTCCTTATGATAATGCGCTTATCGAAGCCGATGTTCAGGGTATATCGCCATATGATATGAATTCTGCAGCCACCAAAGAGGTTCAGGACATGATCAACAAATTATAAACCGGATGCCAAAACATAAAACTAAATCTTATCGGCACAAAAACAGGTTTAGTGCCAAATCATATCAACGCGCTGTCAAGACCCTGAGGCTTAAGCCGGGTGCTGATGCGCGATTAAAAAAGATTTTTGCTTCTATCGGCGTTCCCTCGCATCGGCCCTTCAAGCCGGATTCCTTTCAACGTAAAGCCATCAAAGCAATTCAACAGACCGATTGCCTGGTCACCGCCCCCACAGGTGCCGGCAAAACCTGGATCGCACTACAAGCCATTCAACGCATACTAAACAAGCAACAACGTGCGTGGTACGCTTGCCCCCTGAAGGCACTCAGTAACGCCAAATTAACCGAATTTTCAAATATTTTCGGTGGCGACCAGGTTGGCATTCTTACGGGTGATCGCAAGGAAAATCCCGATGCGCCCCTTATTGTGGGTACCACTGAAATTCTGCGTAACCAGCTCTATGATGCCATGCACCGCGGGCAAACCGTTGACACGCACCTGGTAGTGTTGGACGAAGCTCACTTTCTTGGAGATCCTGACCGTGGCGTTGTGTGGGAAGAAATTATGATATATCTGCCGGCACGGGTGGCGCTGTTGATGTTATCCGCTACGATTGGCAATGCCCATCAGATTGCCAATTGGTTGGAATCCAATCGCCAACAAAAATGCATCGTTGTGGTAGAGACCAAGCGACCGGTTCCGCTATTTCCGCTATTTTTGCACCCCACGGGAACGCTTTTGCCCTTACTTTCGCGGCGAAAAGATCCAGGAGGCAACAAGCTCGATAAAAAGATTGTATCCTACCTCAGCAGTAAAAAGAAGGACGCCCTGCGAGCCTCTGGCAAACTTCCACCCTTGGGGCAAATCATACGCGTTATGCGTAAATATAATCTATTGCCGGCTATTTTTTTCCTCAAATCTCGCTCCGATTGTGACCAAGCGCTCGAACAGTGTGGCGATCCAAATCCAAGCATTAAGAGGGGCTCACCACATTTGAGTCAGCGTATTCAAATGCTCACCGCACATAGTGCGCATCTTGCCAAGCATCGGCAGCGACGGTATTTAGAGCATTTAGCAATCGGCGCCCATCATAGCGGTCAGTTGCCGGCATGGAAATTGGTAATTGAAAAACTGATGTCAGAGGGCTTGTTAGATGCCGTCTTTGCAACTTCAACGGTTGCCGCTGGCGTCAACTTTCCGGCCCGCACAGTGGTATTTCTGAATTCAGATCGATTTAACGGCGCCGAGTTTTTACCCTTAACTGCGACCGAATTCCATCAAATGACCGGGAGAGCGGGTCGTCGCGGAATGGACAATATCGGTTTTGCCCTCGCTGTCCCAGGAAAGTTTTTGGATATCCGCTGGATTGCCAAACTGATCAATTCACCGCCCACAGATGTCTTAAGTCAGATTAAGATAAACTTTTCAATGGTATTAAATCTGTTGCTGTCACATAGCCCCGACCAAATCCAAGAATTATTACGCATGTCGTTTGCCTCTCATTTGGTCAAGCAATCTGCATCACGGAAGCAAAAGGTTAAAAATCAATCCACCGCTGATGACTTGTGGCAGGATTTTTTAAGACACTTGGCTGTTTTACAAGCGGCGGGTTATGTCAGCTATGAAGGTCAATTGACCGCAGATGGACAATGGGCTTCGCAGCTACGCGTAGATCAGCCGCTTCTGATTGGTGAAGGTTTTCGCAAGTCTGCAATTCCCACCGATGATCCTGCAATCTTAGCGGCCCTCATTGCCTCATTTGTCTATGAACGAAGTGACGATAGTCGGCTGAGCAGAACCCATCCTTCAGTGACTTTGGTTGCGGCGTTTCACAAATTAAAAAAAGAACTGACACCTTTTGCTAAATTTATGGCACACCATGGATTTGCTGCCAAAATATTAGCCTTTAAACCGGTTATGACTGTTTTTGCTTGGGCTAGCGGTAAGCCATGGGAACAGGTGTGTCATTGGGGCGGTATTGAAGAAGGTGATCTGGCCATGCTCATTGTTCGCACAGCCGACAATTTAAGACATATCCGAGGTTTGAGACATGTATTTCCGCAAGCAGCGGCTGCCGCCGACCGTGCCATAAAATTAATTCTGCGTGATCCCATCACGGAAGATATGCGACGATAAATTGCAGCGGTTATTGATATACTGCTTACCAGTTGATCGACTATGCCTATCAAATGACTATTTTAGGTGCAAATCGAGACCTGATCCCTCCTTAAAGTCCATCCATTGCAGGTTGCAAGCAGCGATGCGGACTAACGTGATGGAATTATGTATCAAAGTTGCTGGCAGGCAATTATATCAGACGTATGTTTGCCGGAATCAAGGTTGCGGCTCAGGGTATCCGGCGAAAATGAAAGTTTCTGAAACAGCCGCTTTTCCAAATTTTCAGACATAACCCATAATCTTCGAATCTGATTGCTATAATCAGGAATCGTACCATAGCGTTTCAGAATATATTGCATACGCTCTTTGAGGGATGCAATTTTATCGTGCAATACCCGTTTATCGGCGTAATTGACAATTTCAGCTTCATTGGGTGAATTGGCCGGTAAATAGCTGTCCAACAATACATGCTGCCGTACAATCGCTCCGACTTCCGGGTAGCCACGGCTCTGGAGCCATTGTCCGCCAGTTAGGGCGTGATTTTCTTTAGTTTGAAAGCTGCGTGTTTTGGTTATATCGTGCAGCAGTGCAGATGCGCGCACAAGGTCGCGATTAATGTTAACACCGATCTCTGCAAAACTGTCCGCCAAAAGAACCGCCACATGCGAAACCAGGATGGAATGGGAGATGATGTGGTCCATCATGTCCATTTCATTGATGAGTTTGAAGCATTCTATTTTGGATGGAATTCTCATTAAAAAACGCCTTCTTTTTTAAAGAGTAGTTTAACAAAGAAATACGGAATTTGAAAGCCATTCACGGATGCCCATCAACCGCCTCGGCACCTTGCTTTTTTCGATTTTATGCCTAGATAGATCGCACTTCTTATTGAAATTAAACATTCAAAAATTCGCAGAGTATCTTGCTATTGGCAATTCCAATTGTTAAAAAATTATATCCAAGATCTGTCTTTTATATTCTATATCTGAAACCGTTAGCCCAAAGCAGATGTAACCAAAATGCTGGAGTGCACCAACTCAATAAAATAAAGGACGCACGGAAATCACTAATATTGCCAATCCAACCCTTCATAACACTTAAAAATGTTACCGTCCGCCTCCGTGACAAGACGTTTCTTCGGGATACGTCATGGCAAATAAATTATGGGGAAAATTGGGCCATACTGGGGCCTAATGGTGCCGGGAAAACGACATTGGGCAAAGCCCTTGCAGACGCTGTGCCGGTAGTCAAAGGCCGCATTCGGCGTCATTACAAAAAACCGGCGGCAAAGATCGCCGCCAACGGCATAATATATGTATCACCCGACCAACATCGGGATATTCTTGCGAAAGAAAACCTATTGCTGGACTCTCGTGATTTCAGCGGAAACATTCATGAAAGGACGACGGTACACGATATCATTTCTGAGCAAGCCTATGGCCGAACTTGCAATTATAAAGAGAATGATCAGCGCCTAAATCGGGTGGTGAACCGATTACAGATTGGATCCATCTTGGATCGCAACATACTTTCCATCTCGACCGGGGAAATGGCTAAAACATTAATTGCACGGGCACTAATGCATCATCCGCAGTTACTTGTTTTAGATGAACCGTTTGAAGGTTTGGATATTCAATCACGCCGAGTCTTGCAGGAATTGTTGCGCCAATTGATGCATAATCATTTGCAAATTGTGCTGATCACGCAACGGCTCGACGAGTTAATGCCTGACATCACCCATGTGATCTTTTTGCGAGGTGGCCGAGTTTACCGAAGCGGCCCTAAAGAAAACGTTTTGACCCCGAAAATTGTAAATTCGGTTTATGCGACATTAAACCATCCAAATCGACATTCACAAAAACTTCAAGCCTATATCGGTGCCTTGCCAAACAAAAAAATTGAGAAGATACATACAAGGGGTACAAATCAGAAAAAAATTCTCATTAGATTACGGGATACAACGGTACGTTATGGCGACATTGTTGTTCTCGATAACATCAACTGGACGGTAAAAGGGGGCGAAAACTGGATGATATCCGGGCCCAACGGATCTGGCAAAACAACTCTATTGAAACTTATTACGGGTGATAACCTGCAAGCCTATGCCAATGATATTTACCTTTTCGGCAAAAAGAAGGGCAGTGGCGAAAATGTTTGGGAGATTAAGCAAAATCTTGGATTTATCTCACCTGAGCTCCAGGCTCGTTATCCAGCCCACTTAAGTGCATTTGATGTAATTTGCTCGGGCTTTTTTGATTCCATCGGTCTTTATCGGCTATGCCGCAGCTGGCAGCAAAATAGTGCCCGCAAATGGATTGAAATAATGGGCCTCGAAGATTTAGCCGTTCAAAAATTTGGACTGCTGTCTCACGGACAACGTCAATTGATCCTAATTGCGCGTGCTATGGTAAAAACGCCCCCAGTGTTGATGCTGGATGAGCCCTGCGATGGTCTCGATCCGGCAAACCGCGATAAGCTTTTGAAAATTCTCAATTTCATCGGCTCGCAAACTCCTACGAATCTCATTTACATAACGCATCGCCCAGAGGAATCACTTGCCTGCATAACCCATATGTTGCATCTCAAAAGGGGAAAAATCATTCTAGTTCAGAAAAAACTATAACCACGACGTTATCGGGGATTCATCCTAATTAGCAAGTATTCACTTAGAAAGAAGAAATACTATGATGTATTTGGATGCCGGCACTGGATTTAAGTTGCTAAAAATTTTATAAATAATTCTGTATTGGGATAAAATTTTTTAAAAGATGATTATTTTAGTGTGCTTGCCCTTTGCCCCAGGTCCTTTACTTGCATTTTCAAACATCTATGATTAGGGTGTAGTTTCATGACTAAAAATAACGAAAAAATACCAGATCCTAAACGGTTGGAAAAAGAGATTGGCGATTTTCTGGCCAAAAAATTCGGTGATAATGTCAAGCTCGTTTCGCCCATGCTGACACCGCAGACGCTTGCCAGCGAAACCGATGAAGCTCCGGCCAAAAGCAAGCATTTACTTCAGTTTGATTTGAAACCAGAGGAACTCATCGCCTATCTTGACCAGTATATTGTTAAACAGGACCATGCTAAAGCCATTTTGGCCACCAAAATCTGTACCCATTTTAACCGTATCACTCCAGATCAATCCCGTGCCGATCGGCTGAACGGAATGGTCGGCAGCATTAAAAACAATGTCTTAATGATAGGGCCCACCGGTGTCGGCAAAACCTATATGATCAAGCTCATCGCCCGAAAGATTGGGGTGCCGTTCGTTAAAGGCGATGCCACTAAATTTAGTGAAACCGGCTACGTTGGCGGTGATGTGGAGGACCTCGTCCGAGATCTCGTCCGGGAAGCCGATGGCGACATCAAATTGGCCCAATGCGGTATTATTTACATTGATGAAATCGATAAAATTGCCTCAGCGCGCAATTTGATCGGGGCAGATGTTTCACGCACCGGGGTACAGCGCGCGCTGCTCAAGCCGATGGAAGAAACTGAAGTCGATCTTAAGGTACCCCATGATCCCATATCAATGATTCAAGAAATCGAACAGTATCGCAAGACCGGTAAACGTGAAAAAAATACGGTAAACACCAAAAATATCCTGTTTATTATGAGTGGCGCTTTTGCCGAACTCGACCCCATCATCAGAAAGAGAATTTCGGATCAGGGTATCGGTTTTAGTGCCAACATCGGCAATGACCAGCAGCAATCTGATACTTTACATCACCTGAAATCCGAGGATCTGATTGCTTTTGGTTTTGAAAGTGAATTTGTGGGTCGGTTACCGGTAAGAGCCATTTTTGAAGAACTAACCGAAGATGATCTTTTCCATATCTTAATGAATCCCAACAATCCGATCATTCATGGCAAAAAATTGGACTTTGCCGCTTACGGCATTGATGTAAAGTTCGATAAGCAGTTACTGCGATCTGTAGCTAAGAATGCCCATAACGAAAATACCGGTGCACGGGGTTTGGTCAGTGCCGCTGAAAAGGCACTGCTGCCCTTTGAGACTAAACTGCCATCAACTGCAACTAAGATCTTTCCCGCTACTTTCGATATCGTGGAAAAGCCGGATGAAAGCCTGAAACAACTTGCCCAATCGCCGACACCACCGGAAGTAAACACTCGTTTTCATCAGTTAGTCCAGCAGGAAAAGGACCGCATTCGCGACTATATCCAAGCTAACCACCATGCCCTCTCGCAAAAACATCGGATAACTTTGACCGCATCACGCACCCAATTGGCAGCTGAATACTACAGCAAAAATATTGCCGATATCGGGACTGTGCTCGAGTCGATTAAGTCGTACTATGACCAAACCAAAAAAATTGAATTGATGTTTTTCAAAGATCACGACATCAACCTTGTTCTGGATGAAGATGCCGCTGATCATATCATTGCCACGCTAATTAACTCCCAAGTAGACATCGATACCATCTACCAAAAAATTTCCGGCGATTTTGAACTAGGCCTCAAGCTGATTAAGGAAAAAACCGGCAAAAATCGTTTTTTTATTAGCCTGCAAGCCTTACTTGAACCCGAAGATTACATTAATAATTTGATCAAAACCGGATTAGGCCATCAAGACCAACTCGATTCTGAGGTTTAAATAAATGATTGGAATATCTAAGCTGTATTGCGGCACGGTGGAGCCTTCAGACGCATTACGCTACGGGCGCCACTCGGGAAAGCTGCCGTCCCATCTATTACAGTTTTCAAAAGATAAGCGCCCGGTTGTGGTGTGGAATGCCACTCGGCGATGCAATTTGAAATGCGTGCACTGCTATGCGCACGCCAAAGACATACCTTTCGACAATGAATTGTCAACTGATGAAGGCAAAGCCCTCATTGATGATCTGTCATCATTTGGAGTCCCGGTACTGCTGTTTTCGGGGGGTGAACCTTTGGTTCGCAAAGACCTGCCGGAACTGGCCGACTACGCGGTCAAGCAAGGCATGCGTGCCGTCATATCCACAAATGGAACCCTCATTACCAAATCTATGGCCCATACGCTTAAAAATATCGGCTTGTCATATGTCGGTATCAGCCTGGACGGCATGGAAGCGGTTAATGATCGTTTCCGAGGGGTTAAGGGGGCTTTCCAAAAAGCGTTGGAAGGCATCCAAAACAGCAAAGACGCGGGCATAAAAGTCGGATTACGCTTTACCATCAATCGGTTTAATGTGGAAGAAGTGCCCAATATCTTTAAATTGCTGGAGGATATGGATATCCCGCGAGTCTGTTTCTATCACCTGGTGTATGCCGGACGCGGATCTGATTTAGTTAGGGACGACTTAACCCACGAGCAAACCCGCAAGACCGTTGATTTAATCATGGATTTGACCAAGAACTTGCATGATCGCGGCAAACCCAAAGAAGTGCTAACAGTCGATAATCACGCCGATGGCCCCTATCTCTATCAACGACTCCAAAAAGAAAACCCTGAACGCGCGGAAGAAGTCTTAGCGCTTCTTAAAATGAATGAAGGCAACAACTCCGGCAGAGGCATCGGCTGTATCAGTTGGGATGGAGAGACGCATGCAGACCAATTTTGGCGGCACTACAGCTTCGGAAATGTACGCAATCGTCCTTTTTCCAAAATTTGGACCGATACCTCCAACGAATTAATGGGTAAATTGAAAAATAAAAAGGATCATGTTACCGGACGCTGTGCCAATTGCCGTTGGCTGGACATCTGCGGTGGTAATTTTCGTGTTCGCGCCGAGGCAATCTTTGGTGATGTTTGGGCGCCGGATCCAGCGTGCTACTTGACCGATGAAGAAATTGCCTAAAAGGAGCGTTTGATGCTATTTCCCGATTACCGTCCGCGACGCTTGCGGCAAAGCGACGCCTTGCGGCGCATGGTTCGAGAAACTGTTTTAAATGTCAATGATTTTGTCCTTCCCCTTTTCGCCGTGTCCGGAAAGAACGTCAAAATCCCTATACCGTCCATGCCCGGTCAGTTCCAACTTTCCATTGAAAATTTGATCGAAACGGCCCAATCTGCGTTTAGTCTAGGAATACCGGCCGTTATTTTATTCGGGATTCCCGACAAAAAAGATGCCTTGGGCACTCCAGCGTATCAAAAAGACGGCATCGTTCAAAAAGCCGTTAAAGAAATAAAAAAACACCTGCCGGATTTAGTCGTCATTACCGATGTGTGCCTATGTCAGTACACCGATCACGGACATTGCGGCATTGTTGAAAAAGATGTCATCGATAATGATGCCACGTTGGATCTGCTGGCCCGTACCGCCCTCTCACATGTCCAAGCCGGCGCCGATATGGTCGCGCCTTCCGATATGATGGATGGCCGTGTGGCGGAAATTCGCAACGTGCTGGATGAAAACGGATTTAGCCATGTTCCGATTATGGCCTATTCGGCCAAATACTGCTCTGCTTACTATGGGCCGTTTCGCGAAGCCGCCGACTCAGCGCCAAAATTCGGTGATCGCCGCACCTATCAAATGGATCCTCCTAATGCCGTGGAGGCCATCCGTGAAGCGGTGATGGATGTTGAAGAGGGTGCGGATATCATTATGGTCAAACCAGCCTTGGCCTACCTAGACATCATTTACCGCATTCGTGAGGAAATCGATCTACCGGTAGCCGCCTATAATGTCAGTGGTGAATATGCAATGGTCAAAGCCGCACAGCAAATGGGTTGGTTGGACGGTCAACGGGTGATGCTGGAAACCCTGACAGCTATCAAGCGCGCCGGAGCCGATCTGATTTTAACTTATTTTGCGACTGATGCCGCCAAAGCACTGCAGGCATAAGGCTTAACAGGAAGAATTCGATGCAACCCCATGCCAAACAATCCTCATCGCACCCTGGCACAAAGGCGAGATCCGCAGATCAACTTCGCTTGGTAGCGTGGGAAATAACCCGGAACTGCAACCTGTCGTGCATCCACTGTCGGGCATCGGCTACCCGAGGCCCTTACACCGGTGAGCTTGAAACCCAGCGCTGTTTGCAGTTACTGGATCAGATCGCCGAAGTGGGTAACCCCATCGTTATCTTAACCGGCGGTGAGCCTTTGTTACGTGATGATATATTCAATATCGCCCGCTATGGAACCGATAAAGGCCTGCGCATGGTCATGGCGCCTAACGGCACCTTAATCAATGCCGAAATGGCCCAAAAACTGGCAGGTGCGGGTATTAAACGCATCAGCATAAGCTTGGATGGTGCTACGCCGGAGAGCCATGATGAATTCAGATGCGTGCAAGGGGCCTTTGAAGGGGCGATTCAAGGCATCACGCATGCCAAAGAGGCTGGCATTGAGTTCCAAATAAATACGACCATCACCAAAACCAATCTCAAAGAAATCCCCAAAATCCAAAATCTGGCGGTTTCCTTGGGTGCGGTTGCGCATCACATTTTTCTGCTGGTGCCCACGGGCCGGGGCAAGTACATTCTGGATCAGGAAATCACGGCCCAGGAATATGAAAGCACTTTAAACTGGTTTTATGACCAGCGCGACCAAACACCACTGCAACTCAAAGCTACCTGTGCCCCCCATTATTATCGAATTCTACGGCAACGCGCCAAACAGGACGGAACATCCGTGACTTTTGAGACCCATGGATTGGATGCTGTTACGCGCGGCTGTTTGGGTGGTACGGGCTTTTGTTTTATTTCCCATCAGGGCGTAGTGCAGCCATGCGGTTTTTTACAGGTCAACTGTGGCGATGTCACCCAATCTTCTTTTGCTGAGATCTGGAAAAACTCAAAACAGTTTAAATCACTGCGCAATTTTAATGAACTGCAAGGTAAATGCGGTCAATGTGAGTATAAGCGCGTCTGTGGCGGATGCCGTGCCCGCGCTTATGAGGCCACGGGCGATTTCATGGCCGAAGAGCCGTTGTGCAGCTACCAACCCATGGCCCTTTGCCGTTAAACGAAACTTTGTAAAAACGCCTCATTTTTCATCGATTCTCGTCCAAAAAAACTGGACAACCCCCATTGTGACAAGCTATACTTTGCCTATCAGTTCTGCCAATCGTATCTCATTAATTTTATACTGATAATAGGTATTATCATGCGAATTAGATCTCTGATGATCCCTAATCCAATTACCATTACTGAAAATGCCTCTATTCAGGAGGCCATTGAATTAATGAAAATCAATTCCATCCGGCATATGCCGGTTGTATCCGGCGATAATGAACTGTTAGGGTTTGTAACCCTGGCCGATTTAAAACAGGGACTTATCCCATCGATGGTAGCGGACATTTCATTGGTTGATTTAATGATAAAAAACCCGATTAGCATTGGGCCCGATGATGACGTGGAGATCGCCGCCCAATTGATCTACAAACATAAAATTGGCGGTATGCCGGTGGTAGAAGATGGAAAGGTTGTCGGCATTGTCACGGAATCGGATATTTTGCGGACCTTTATCGATATGATGGGCATATTAACCAGCAGTTCACGGATTGATGTGGTGATCGGCGATGATCCGGATACCTTTAAAAGAGCACTTCACACCATCCAGGATAACGGTGGGGATATCATTAACGTCGGCATGACCGCTCAGCAAAATAGTAAACGGGTTTACTATTTTCGATTGGCGGCGTGTGACACCAACCAGATCAAAGCAGCTTTGGAAAATGCGGGTTTTACAGTGGCTGAAGCCATGGATTAAACCGGCAAAAATACTTTTTTTACCCTCTAACGATTGCTAACCTTTCCAACACCTCGCCTTTGGCGTTCTTCTTTTTTCTCACATGCAATTCAAGCATCGCTCTTCATTTCGTTCAGGCACCAGCATCAAATGCCATCATGTTCCATCAAGTGAAGCCCAAAAAAGAATGTCTTTATAAGTTTTTTCCCAGCGCGTTGAGCTTGAGGGTAATCGGTCGATCTTCTTCACTGAGGCCGGTGAAACGGATGGGACCGGGCCGCCGATAATTGTCCTCATTTGGCTGCAGCGCCAGCCAGTTTTCTCTTAAGGCCTTCACAATCTGAAAAGCTGGCGATTTCACATCCACTATGCTTTTTTCAATAACCAGCGACAGCTTCCCCTTGCGCTCTTCCAGGTGCATTAAGGGACCAATCGGTATGCCGATGGGTTGCCATTCAGAAAATTCGTGACCAAGATTTTTAATGGCTGCCATCTGACCGCTAACACCATTTGCAATCAGGCTGAACACCGTAAGTCCTAAATTATAGGTATAAATACAATCAAAGCGTGTCGGATCGGTACCCCGTCCATCATAGCCATAGAAATGGGTTTGGGTTTTGAATTTAGGAACCGATTTTAAGTATATTTTTTTGATAGGTGCCGGGATGGTGTCATCATGTTTTAAGGCCTTAGCGTCTACTAGTGCCTGGGTAAGTGTTTTTAGTGAAATGATTGTTGGTTTTGTCAGCAGAAAATCGTCTTTAGGATAATTATGAAACAGTATCGGACCAAAAATATTCGGATCAAGGCTATCTTTTTCGAGTACTTTTCGAAAAAACACCCTTGGAATGCCAATTTTGTAGACCCCATTTTCTCTGAGAATATTTAAATAATCTTGGACCAGATCCATGATGACCTTATCGGTCTCTACCAACGAGAATTGGAAGTTGCCATGACTATCCCGCTCGGTCAGCAACCCTTCCTGAAAAAAAGCCGGCAAATCATTAAATAGATCGTCATCGCGTGTCCGCCAGATTTGAGAGCCCTTGCCTTCCCTGGATAGACTGGCCATTCGGCGTAAATATTCGCGCTTGTCCTCCAACATCGGAAAAGCAGTATGAAAATCCACATCGCGTGTTCGATTGTAATTGGCGATGATCGTATTCAGTTTAATGATAAAAACCTGAATTTCATTGATAAATTCAAGTATGCCTTCCGGCAGGACAATCACGCCGTAATTTTTGCCAACCGCCGCACGCTGAACAATACCATGGCAAATAACCCGGGAAAGGTGGCGCAATGTCATACCATAAGCGGTGTAATCTGTTTCCCCCTCGGTCTCTGCTTTGACAATACGCCTCTGATCAACATAGTTGGCCAGATCTTCACCAATCAAGGTCATGTTGGCATGGGTTTGCAACGCAACTTCCATCGCCAGATGGCTGGCAACCCGCCCCATGACTTTGCAAATATGCCAATATTTAATGTCTGAGCTGCAATCGGTACAAAGATTGCTGATATCGCTGGCAAAAGCACGGGCAGCCGAGTGAAATCCAAAGGACATCGCGCATAATTCCCGGTTATCGGCATCGCGAACCTGTATATCGCCATCGATGGTTTTGGGAACCCCAATAACCTGTACGCCATCATCAATCATTTCTTGGGCTAAAAAGGCGGCATTGGTATTTGAGTCATCTCCACCTACTACCACCAATGCATTCAAGTTTAACTTCCGGCAGGTTTTCCGGGAAAAGGTCATCTTATCTTGGGAATCGATTTTGGTGCGGCCGGTTTTAATCATGGTAAAGCCACCTAGGTTGCGATATTTGTCGACCAATTCACTGTCGATTTCGATGACCTCATTTTCAATAATACCATCAGGCCCGACCAAAAATCCAAAAATCCGATTATCCGGATTGGCTTTTTTGGCGGCATCAAACAGGCCGGCGATAACGTTATGCCCACCTGGAGCCGGTCCACCGGAAAAGACAATTCCGATATTGCGCGGTTGGCGATAGCGCTTCAGACTCGGTTCATCTAAGGCTTCACTCCTTTCGACCACTTGAACCTTGCTGTCGATAATTTTCGGCAACTTGATGCGGGCTTCTTTATCGATATGAAACCGGTATGTGGCATCTTCCTTCAAGCGCGTGTATTTGCCTGAAAAAGCCCGGCACACCGGTGGTTTGTATTCACGCCTTTCAATCAAGTCTTGGTTTACATTGCGGATCACCTCTTGAACATCCGGATGTTTCAAAAACGTTTCAATCTTGATTTTTTTTTGCGTTTGCATCGGGTCTAACTCCAAACCTACAGTTATTGAATCTCAACACGGTTGCGGCCAGCATTTTTGGCTTGATACATGGCCTGGTCCATCCGATTAAAAATTGCGTCCGGCCGACGATCAGATGAAATTACCTCCGTGACCCCCAGACTTATGGTGACGTTGATAATATCCTTTTTATGGATAAACTCCATATTCATGATAACTTTACGTAATTTTTCAGCCACCTGCAAGGCTCCCTGCGAAGCGGTTTCAGGCAATAACACTATAAATTCTTCACCGCCATACCGGGCTAAAAAGTCGGTTTCGCGCAGCACGGATGCAATGCGCTTGACAATTTCTTTAAGACACCGATCCCCCACCGCATGGCCGTATTTATCATTAATCTTCTTGAAATGATCCACATCAAACAACAAAACTGAAAATGCGTGCTTATAGCGTTGGTAGCGCTGAAGCTCTTCCTTGATGCGCCGGTCATAAGCCCTGCGATTAAATACGCCGGTCAAAGGATCCATTAGCAGCTCTTGTTCCAGTTGTCGGGCGCGCTCCTGAGCGGTGGCAATTTCATTTTTCATTGAATCAAGATCTTCATGCAGTAGGCCCATCTGTTCATCCGCTTCGCGCGCAAAATCCATATCCCGCTGGCGTTTATTTTCAACCACTTTTTGAATGGAATTTATACTGGAAATAACAGTAGCCTTCAATTCCGATAGGCTTTGGCTAAAATCAACATTACCCCGAAATTGATTGAGCTGGTTTTCCAAATCCACCGCAAATTCAGTATCAGCTTGACGGCTTTCACGGGCCAACAGTAATGATTCAAGCATATGGCTTTCTAATTGCAGCAGCCGCTCGCCGATTTCGCGAATAAAAGTGGCCGCTTCTTCGCGTTCTTCGCTTATTCGGGTTATGTAATGCTGTAATAATGCAAGGATCTTATTGCGAACGGATAAAAGGGCATCGAGACTATCAATGGCCTTGATCTGGTGATCGATTTTCGTGAGTTTTTGAACGGAATCTGCATCCAAATGCAGGGTCAACTCACGTATAATTTCATGGTAGATGTTTTTTTCCCGCTCCAGATAAGTGTTTTCAAACTCACCTTCGGATGCCGGTTCAAGTTCTTTTTTGTTCCAAAAAGAAATCTTTGCCAAACCCTTGCTTTGCTTCCGAACGGGCGTTGAATCTCTCAGTTCAAGTTTAAATGCGGTATTTTTCAAATGCGAAAAGGCCTTTTCCAAATCGTTGATCGGGGCATTACGCTTAGCCAATCTTCTAATGCTGGTCAGCGATTCGGAAAGCGGTTTGTTTTCTTCAGTTGGGAAAAGGTCGATCAAGGTATTTATGGAATGGTTATAAAAATCATTGGCTTGTGACGTCTGGTTTTCAAGTTGGCTAATCTGCTTGAGGAGCCGTTCTTTCTGTTCCAACGTTTTTTCTAATTTTTTCTCCAGCCCTTGTCTATCATCTTTGGATCTTACTTCTTTTTCAAATTTAGTTTCAGAGGTGCTGCGGTTATTTTGAAGCAGGGCCTGCACCGTTGAGCGCTTTGATAGGCGCTGCATTAGCGAATCAGAGTTCAGTTCTTTGCCGGCCGTTGCCAAGCCCTTTAACTCTTCAATAATGACGCTGGAAAGTTGCGTTAAATGTTTATCTGTTTTTTCAACCATTCTAATGTTTAGCTTACGGTGAGGTGATTTCCGTGTCAAGCCCCATCAATAGGACGTTATAATTGGTCTGGTTTGTTTGCCTTTATTGCGCTCCAATTCGTCGCTACAGAAATAATTAACAAACAATCGCCGCGCGTATACGTCGTTTCCCGCCCGGCGGCCAAAAAAATCGCTTGCCATTTGGCTTATCTCTGTTTAATATCCAGGAGTTTTCAGGAGCGTGGACCATGCGAGACAAACTCGATATCATTGAGGTAATCTGCCCCCGGTGCCATCGCATTGAAACGGTCTACTTGCCTTTCAAGGCCCCTCCCCGATGCGTGGCATGTGATGTTCGGATGGTCCTAAAAGAACGATTAGATGAAAAAATTCGCGCTTAAATGCTTGCCAATTCATTGACTGCAAGACTGCAATGGCGAGCAACCAATTAAACCCTAAAAGAAGGAGGTTGGCGTATGAAAAGAGGTTTATTTGTTGGATTGGCGGTATTGGTCGTATTTTGCTTTGGAATCCTTACATCGGCTATGGGTGCCGATATCAGTCTAGCAAAAAAATCAACCATCCAGAAGATCTTATCCAGAGGCGAACTTCGCGTCGGTTTTGAGTCCGGTTATGTACCTTTTGAAATGACCAATAAAAAAGGGGAGTTTATCGGATTTGATATGGATTATGGCCGCCGGTTAGCAAAGGCTATGGGCGTAAAATTCGTTCCGGTCAATACGGCCTGGGACGGCATTATACCGGCATTGGTAACCGATAAATTTGA
>JAAUYK010046254.1_pt1 | contig 24020 bp, 18 predicted proteins | sample 7278021 | NCBI WGS metagenome assembly JAAUYK01 (sample SAMN14350223, study PRJNA611818) | marine sediment metagenome | isolation source: surface marine sediment (1.8m) | place: French Polynesia: Moorea | collected 2018-08
CTGTCGGGTGCCAGTTTTTCAGTATTCAAACGCTCGACCACTGCTTCCAGACGGTCGGATAAATCCAGGATATTGGCGCCCGGCTCCGGCTTGACCCCGATGGCAATCCCTTCTTGACCCAGGTGCAACATGGCGGTGGTCAATTTTTCATAACCGAATTCAACTGTCGCCAGATCCGATACCCGAATACGCTGCTGGCCGGTGGAGCGAATCACAATGGATTTGATATCTGCGGGTGATCGAAATTCACCCGTGGCCCGGATGCGGTAATCCCGCCGCCCCACCCCCATAATGCCGGCGGAAATGTTAATATTTTCAGCACGCAAAATATCGATCAGCTCGGATATGGTCAGCCCGAAAGCCGCCAGTTTTTCCGGTTGAACAATGATATGCATCTCTTTTTCAGTGCCGCCGCCGATAAAAAGATCGGCGACACCGGCGGTACGCTCTATATATTGACGAATATTGTTCTCAAAATAGGTCCGATACTGATAGGGCGACTGTTGATTATCACCCGTCGTCTTTAGCACCATCCAGATCACTGGTGAGGTAGCGGCACCAGTAGCGGTGATAACGGGTTTATCGACATTTTCCGGATAAGAAGGGACCTCGTTGAGCTTGTTTGAAACCCGCAGCAGGGCATCATCCGGATCAGTCCCGAGGCTGAACCTCAGCGTCACGCTGCCACGGGAATTAAATGATTCGCTTTCCATTTCCACCAGCCCCGGGATGCCCTTTAGTACTTTTTCCTGCTCTTCGATAATTTCCCGCTCAACTTCGTAAGGCGTGGCACCGGTCCAAGTGGTGGTGACGCTGATTTCCGGCTCGATCACGGTGGGGCTTAATTGATAGGGCATCCTTATCAGACCGATGATGCCAAACAGAACGATGAGAATCACACCCACGATAACGGTGACCGGTTTTTCGATGGAAAATTTAACAGCATTCATAGCGATAAAAGTTAATTGTTATCCGTTATATGACATTAGAGTTAGATGAATTTTGAAAAGACAATACATTAGGTACACATCTTTGTCCAAGTCGGAGGCTTCCATAGGCACGGCAGTTAAGGGCGAAGCTATAGTGAACTATGCTTCGCCTTGAATAATCCGCCTGAGGCGGACCTATGGAAGCCCACGGCTCGCCCGCGGGGTGAAAATAAATGAGAATTTAAAAGAATTATTTTCCGATTTAATCATACAGAAAATATTCTCATTTATTTTCATACAAAGAAGTGGAGACCATTTGACCGTTGCGTAACCGCTCATTGCCCTTGACCACCACCTGCATACCTTCGGCCAGACCCGCACCTTCTATGCCGGCAACCAAACCTTGATAGCCGATAACCTTTACCGGGATCATCTGGGCTTTGGATTCTTTAACCGCATAGACGACAACTTGACCAAATACGGTTATGACCGCATCCCTGGGAACCACCAGCGCTTTGCGGGGCTGACCAACCGGCAGCACCACTCTGGCCGACATGCCTTCGATAAGCGCCAGTGTGTTCGGTGTTCGAATTTTGACTGGAAACGTGCGGGTAGCCACATCTCCGCGGGGCACAATTGCTATAACCGATCCCGTTATCTCCTTGCCGTTGATGGTCGCTTGGACCGGCATCCCAACTTGAACATAAGGAATAAATTTTTCAGAAACATCGGCCACAATATCGACCACATCATCTTTGGCCAATACAGCCACCGTCGCCCCTTCTGCAAGCCATTCCCCGCGGTCTACATGGCGTTTGATGACAACCCCGTCAAACGGAGCCCGAATCACTTTTTTCTGCAGCTCGATTTCAATGCGCTCTACCTCTGCCTTCAGGGAGTCCGCCCGCTTTTCAATTCCTTTAACCTCAAAACGGTCTTCGTCATAAGATTGTTCAGATATCGACTTGGTTTTATAGAGCTTTTCCATGCGCTTGAGCTCAATACGTGCAATTTCAAGCTCAATTAAAACCTGTTCGTAAGATGCCGATGTTCCCAAAAGCTGCTTTTGTAAAATATCCGCACCCAGTTTGATGAGAACTTGATTCTTTTTGATATGCTGGCCCTCCTCAAAGCGCACCTCTTCCACTCGCCCACTCACCTCTGAGGCGACATCGGACACCTCTTCATAAAATACGGTTCCGATAAATTCCGTCTGAGGCGAAACTTCGCCGGTTTTTACCGGTGCGACACTAACGACAGCCGGAGGCGGACCCTTTGGTTTGTCCTGACCCCAAATAGCCGGGACATAAAGGTTCAAGAACAATCCGCTTAAAATAAAAACGCACAAAATTCGTTTTAATCTGGTGAACATGCATGCCTCCAAAACTGCTGATTGAATGCGCGGGTTTACGGGTAGAATTACCATCAAAATTAACCAAAAGTCAATTAAATGGGCTGGTTGTAATTGGACTAAAATAAGGATATTTACAGGTATGACAAGTAGATAGGTTAATTCAAAGAAGACTTTAGCTTCAAGTGAGGAGTTGAATGTTTTTCAAAAACTATCCAAAAATAGTGGATCACGTCCAAAGGTCCGCCTCCGGCGGATTAGATGCATTTTTGAGATAGCTTTTAGAATAGGTGGGCAACATCCTGGATAATCAATTTAATCTCAGCACCAATTGCTTCGAGTGCTTCCGGCTCAATTCCCAGAATTTTAGCAGATTCCAGCTCCTCAAGATCCACTTCTTCGTCAAAGAGACTGTAACCGATATTGCGGGTCAGCAGGTTGATCACATGCACCACCAGAAGCTCTTTTTCGGTTTCCGGTTTCGGCGCAAGGTTTTCGTGCCGGGTAACAACTTTTACGACAATATCATCAAAACCCCAGCGACGCAACAAGACGCCACCGATACTCAAATGACCCTGTTGGATATTGGCCTGGATAACATCGAAGTTGATTTTTCTGGTTTTGGAAATGTTGGTAAATGCCTGCAGCAGCAAACACTTGCCAACATCATGCACCAGACCCATCAGGAAATAATTTTCCGGATCATCCAGTTTCAGGTGTTCGGCGATGAGTTTGGCACCGTAAGCTGATGCGAGTGAATGCACCCATAGTTTATCCATTAGAATTCTGAATTGGGCCCGATCGGTCTCGTAGAGGCTTTTGTTGGCAATGGCAATGACAAGGTTTAGCGTTTCTTTTAGCCCCAGGCGGGGGATGGCTTCCTTTAAATTTCTGATTTTGTGAATACCGCGATAGATCGGGCTGTTGGCAACCGATATCAAGCGCAACGATATCACCGGATCTTTCTCGATAACAGCCGCAACATGATCTGCCGTTGAATTGGGCTGTTGGATAACCCCCTTTACCTCTTTGACGACCTGCGGCATTACCGGCGGCAAAATTTTGCCCGAATTGAAATCCTGAATGATTTTGGTAAAAATCTGCTTAATGGAAGCTGTTTCTTTTTTCAGCAGAAAATCATCGGATTGAGCGGACGTGGCTTCGACAAACTCAGCGAATTGCTCGATCAGTTCAGGGTCAAAGTGTTTGCCGGCGTCATTTTTTATGGCAGCAAGCGCATCAGAGGTGCTGGCAGCCGGCTCCTTTGAATACGGGTAAATCATGGTATCCAGTTCATTGAACAGACAAAGAATGCGCCCCCCGAGCGGGATATCTTCGCCGCTCAGGCCGTCGGGATAGCCGCTGCCGTCAATGGATTCATGATGGTGCCGAATAAAAGGCAAGATACCTTTAAGGGAGCTCATATTGGAAAGAATGGTTTCAGCCACCACCGGGTGTTTTCGCATCTGAACTTTTTCCTCATCGCTTCGATCATTAGGATCACTTAATAAGAGCGTATTCGGGAAAAAAACCATCCCAAAATCATGCAGCAAACCGGCAAGATAGAGATCAAAATTTTCATTTTCCGGCAGCAGCTTGTATTGCTCACAAAAATTAGCGCTGTTATCGGCTACGCGTTTGGAGTGTTTTTTAAGAGATCCATCTTTTTCTTCCATAATCGTCAAAAGGGTGTTGACCAGCTCCAGAATCCATTCTTTAAATTCGGATTCAGATCGAGGTAATGCAAATGATGTCATCAAATATTCCTTTAACAAATCGTATTGCTTGCAATTTAGAAAAATAGCTATAGAATCAATACAACTATACATATAGCATAGCATTTTATAGATGAAATATCCATAAGATAGCATAGTTGCCAGCCGGCCAAATAAAAATTGACAGGTATAGGGCTTTCTCTTATGATCGCCATGTAAAGTTTGGTTGTTGACCCTCATTTTGAATTAAAAAAGGTAAATTCACAATGGAGCTAAGTGCCGCCTGGAATGCCGAGTATATTGAGGCACAATATAAACGGTGGAAAACGGACCCCGCCAGCGTTTCCAAGGACTGGCGCTTTTTTTTTGAAGGATTTGAACTGGCGGCTTCCGGAATCCCTCAAGCCGGTGAGGGCTTTGAGGAAGAACAGCTGTTGCGGCAATCACGAGTCGAATCGTTGATTTATGGGTACCGCGATCTGGGCCATCTGCTGGCCTGTCTTGATCCGCTGGCAGCCTGCCCGACCTCGCATCCTCTGTTGGATCTGGAGGCCTTTAACCTAAGCCCGGAGGATTTGGAGCGCGACTTTTTTACCCGCCGTTTCACCACGGCCGGACATGCACCCCTGAAAGATATTATTCAGGCGCTCAAAGAGACCTATTGTCACTCCATTGGTGTGGAATTCATGCACCTGCAGGACCCATCGGAGCGACGCTGGCTTTTGAACCGCATGGAACCGGATCGCAACCAGCCCCGTTTGGAGGCGGATGCCAAACAGCGCATTTTAAACAATCTGACCCAAGCGACTTTGTTTGAACATTTTTTAAATAAAAAATATATCGGCGTCACCCGTTTTTCCCTTGAAGGGGGTGAAGCCTTGATTGCCGCCCTGGATTTTTTAATTCAGCATGTGGCTGAATTCGGCGGTAAAGAGATCATTCTCGGCATGGCGCACCGCGGCCGACTAAATGTTCAGGCCAACATCCTCCAGAGGCCCTATGAAGATATCCTCAGCGAGTTTGAAAGCTGCTATAACCCCGAAGAACTCGTCGGTGCCGGCGATGTGAAGTACCACAATGGTTACCTGGCCGACCTTAAAACCGCCAGCGGTCAACAGCTGCGCATGTTTTTAATGAACAATCCGAGTCATCTCGAAGCGGTTAACCCCGTGGTTGAGGGATTTGCCCGTGCCCGCCAGGATCTGACCGGCGACAGCAGCGGCGCTCAGGTTCTGCCCCTGTTAATGCATGGCGACGCCGCCTTTGCGGGACAGGGCATCGTTGCTGAAACCTTGAATATGTCGCAGCTGCAAGGCTATAAAACCGGCGGCACGATTCACATCATCATCAACAATCAGATTGGTTACACCACCCTTCCCGAAAATGCACGCTCCACTCGATATTCCACCGACATCGCAAAAATGCTGATGGTCCCCATCTTTCATGTGCACGGCGAAAATCCCGAAGCGGTGGTGCATGTCATGCAGCTGGCCGCGGATTACCGCCGCGAGTTTGCCAAAGATGTGGTCATCGATCTGGTCTGCTATCGCCGCTATGGACATAATGAGGGCGATGAACCTTATTTTACCCAGCCCGGTATGTATGACCGTATCCGACAGCGCCCCTCTTTACACCAGCTTTATGCCGAGCAGCTAATTGCCGAGGGCATTGCCAAACCCGAAGATCTCGATAAGCTCACAACGGAAATCAACAGCCGCTTGGACCAGGCTTATGAGACCGTTCACGGCAGTGAATGCCCGTTTCCCGATTCCCGTTTTTTTGAACAATGGGAAGGCATCAGTGCCACTTATACCGATGAGACCATTCCTACTGGAGTCGATAAAGACGCCCTGATCTCGCTGGCCCAAAAAATAAATACGGTACCGGAAGCCTTTAACCTCAACCCCAAATTGCAACGGCTGCTTAAAAAGCGCTTAGAATCGGTTGAGCAAGGCGAGGGTATTGATTGGGCCAATGCCGAGTCGCTGGCGTTTGCGTCTTTGCTCATAGAAGGCTTCGCTGTACGTCTCAGCGGCCAGGATAGCGGGCGCGGCACCTTTAGCCAGCGTCACAGCACTTTGATTGATATCCAGAATGAAACACCCTACCACCCCTTAAATTCAATCGATACCGAACAGGCCCGCTTTGATGTTTATGACAGCCTTTTATCTGAGGCCGGAGTGCTTGGTTTTGAATACGGCTATTCTTTGGCCAAACCCAACAGCCTGGTGATGTGGGAAGCGCAGTTTGGTGACTTTGTCAATAATGCCCAGTCCGTTATTGATCTGTTTATTGCCAGCGGTGAAACCAAGTGGCAGCGGCTCAGCGGCCTGACGTTACTGCTGCCCCATGGCTATGAGGGCATGGGCCCCGAGCATTCCAGTGCACGGCTTGAGCGTTTTTTACAGTTGTGTGCCGGCGACAACATCCAGGTGAGCAACCCGACCACACCGGCGCAATATTTCCACTTGTTGCGTCGTCAGGTCAAAGCGCCCTTTCGCAAACCCCATATTGTCATGACACCCAAGAGCTTGTTACGACACCCACTGGCGGTATCAACTATTGAAGACCTGTCTGGCGGACATTTTATGCCAGTTTTAGATGATCCCGCAGGATCTAAACAGGCATCAACGGTGTTGGTCTGCAGCGGTAAGATCTTTTACGAGCTGTTTCAAAACCGCAAAGAGATGGGCAAAACTGAGGTTGCCATCGTGCGGCTGGAACAATTCTATCCGTTTCCCGAATCGCAGCTCAAAAAGATATTCCAAAAATATCGTCAGGCCAAAAAATGGTTCTGGGTACAGGAAGAACCGCAAAATATGGGGGGATGGCAATTTGTACAACCGCGCCTGAACGCTGTTACCGAAAAATCATTCACATATATCGGCAGAAAAGCGTCTTCCAGCCCGGCTTCGGGCTTTCCTAGCCTTGCCAAATTGGAACAACAGGCGATCGTTGCGCAGGCTTTAGGCCCGCCGACCATCCGCAAGGGCAAAGGCAAAGCCGTGGCCGGATAGTTTGAGCCGGCCTGCAGCCGGTCTCAAACAGGTTTCAGGTGTTCCGCCGCAAGCGGATTCAGGTTTCAGATTTTCAGATTACAGAGGTCAGACGACAGATGAAAAACACTGTTAGATAAGACAACCGAATATCTTCTGCCCTCTGTTTTCTGTTCTCTGTCCCCTGGTATGACACCTGACACCTGATAGGGAAAAGTTCTTAATTTAAATACCGCTGATAATTTGTTGTAAATGAAAAAGAGGCACATATGATAATAGAGGTGAAGGTCCCCAGCGTGGGCGAATCGGTTACAGAGGCCTTGCTGGCCCAGTGGTTTAAAAGTGATGGTGATACGGTCCAAAAAGACGAGCCCCTTTTTGAGATCGAAACCGACAAGGTCACTTTAGAAGTTGTTTCTGAAGCTGCGGGCGCACTGGCCATCAAAGTTCAGGAAGGCGAAACGGTTGCCATCGGCGCTGTGGTCGGCACGATTGACACCGCGGTGGCGCCAAAACCTGCAAAAGCGCCGGCGGCACCGGAAGCACCTCAAATAAAGGAGGCACCACCCGCCGCAGAACCTCAAGCACCGGCACCGGAAACACCTTCGCCACCGACCCCGCCGCCACCGGAACCGCAATCCACACCTGCACCGTCTAGACCGTCACCTGATTTGGAAGGTCTGGCACCATCTGTTCGCCGCTTAATCGCCGAGAAAAACCTTAATCCGGCCCTCATTTCAGGGAGCGGGCCCGCCGGGCGCATCACCAAAGGAGACGTTATCCTGTTTATGGAAGGGCTGCAGCCGCCAGCGACCTCTCCAGGCGATGCAGCCATTCAAAAACCCGTCCCAACCCAACTGCAGCCATCAGCTGATACACCACAGCCCGGCCAAGAAGTGATCACGCGCAAACCGATGAGCCCTATTCGCCAGCGAATTGCTTCTCATTTGCTGGCTGCCAAGCAAAATACGGCCATGCTCACCACCTTTAACGATATCGATATGACCCGGGTGATGGCGCTGCGTGCTCAGTATAAAGACAGCTTCAAAGAAAAATACGGCATCTCCCTGGGTATGATGTCATTTTTTATCAAAGCCTGTGTGGAAGCGCTCAAGGAATTTCCCGAAGTCAACGCTTATATCGATAATAAAGACATCATCTACCATCATTATTATCACATCGGAGTTGCCATAGGTTCAGAAAAGGGGCTGGTGGTTCCCGTCATCCGCCATGCCGATCAGCTCAACTTCGCCGAAATGGAACAGGCCATTATCGATTTTGTCAATAAAATAAGGGAGAATCGACTGGAACTGTCGGATTTGGAGGGCGGAACATTTACCATCAGCAATGGCGGTGTTTTCGGATCGCTGTTGAGTACACCTATTTTGAATATGCCCCAGAGCGGAATTTTGGGCATGCACCGTATCGAAAAACGGCCCGTGGCGATAGACGACCAGATCGTTATCCGGCCCATGATGTATGTTGCGCTCAGTTATGATCACCGCATCATCGATGGTCGTGAAGCCGTCACTTTTCTCAAACGCATCAAAGAATGTACCGAAAACCCGGAACGCATAATGATGGAGATTTAGTTATGGCTGAAAACAGCACCTATGATGTGATCATTATTGGCAGCGGACCCGGTGGGTATGTGGCTGCTGTGCACGCCGCCCAGCTGGGTTTGAAAGTCGCCTGTATTGAAAAAGCACCTCGCCTGGGGGGTGTTTGTCTGAATGTCGGCTGTATCCCCAGCAAAGCCCTGCTGGATTCAAGCGAATATCTGCAGCTCGCTAAAAGCCAGTTTGCCGATCACGGTATCAAAACCGGTCGTATCGGCCTGGATCTGGCGGCGATGATGGCCCGCAAAGAAAAAGTGGTTCAGGATCTGACTGAAAATGTCAAAAGGCTGCTTGAGGGCCATAAGGTGGAAATCATTGAGGGTACCGCGCGGCTAGCCGCGCCCGATCAGGTAACAATCGAATCGGGATCAGGTTCGTCAAAAAAAAAGAAAAAAACCACCTTATCCGCCAAAGCCATTATTCTGGCTACCGGCAGTGAAAGCATTTCTTTACCGGATCTGCCATTTGACGGCAGTAAGATTATCAGCTCCACCGACGCTTTAAAATTAGATGCGGTACCCAAACACCTGGGCATCGTCGGCGGCGGTTATATCGGTCTGGAGCTGGGTTCGGTCTGGTTGCGGCTGGGCGCCAAGGTGAGCGTATTTGAAATGCTGCCTAACATCGCCAGCGGCACCGACGGCCAGGTAAGCCGCAAATTGCAGCGGGTTCTTAAACGTCAGGGATTCAAATTTCACATGAATTCAAAGGTCACCCGGGCCAAAAAAATGGCCAAAAACATTAAAGTCGAACTGGAAACCAAGGGAAAAAAGGAAACGGTTACCTGTGATAAATTGCTGGTAAGTGTCGGGCGGCGACCCTTAACAAGCGGTCTGGGCCTTGAGGAAGTGGGGGTTGAAACCGATCCAGACGCCGGATGTGTAAAAGTGGACCAGGCCTATCGAACCAATATTCCGTCGATTTATGCCATCGGTGACCTGATTCCCGGCCCCATGCTGGCGCACAAAGCCTCGGCTGAGGGGATCGCGGTGGCCGAGATCATCGCCGGGCGTCCGGGTGATGTCAATTACGACGCCATCCCATCTATCATCTACACCTGGCCGGAAGTGGCCAGTGTGGGTTTGACCGAAGAGCAGGTCAAAGAACGCAATATTCCCTATCGTTCAGGAACATATCCCTTCACCGGTGTGGCACGCGCTCGCTGCTTGGGTGAGACAGAGGGGCTCGTGAAGGTTCTTGCCCATGAAAAAACCGATCGGATTTTAGGCATACACATCATCGGGCCACGGGCAGCCGATATGATTGCAGAAGGTGTGCTGGCCGTCGAATTTGCCGGCAGCTCGGAAGATATCGCCCGCACCGTTCACGGGCATCCGACCTTTGCAGAGGCCTTAATGGAAGCCGCCATGGCCGTTCAAAGGTAATCAATCTATTCTTGGTGCATTATCAAATCGCCATCAAAATTCTTTTGGGGTACTAGAAACGATTTCAAAAATAGTAGATCATGCTCAAGGGCAAGGCGAAAACCGATTCAAAAGTGGAGCATACACGATAGTATTCGAGCATTTTGAATCGGTTTTTAACACAGCCCTTGGGCATTAGATGCATTTTTGAAATCGTTTTTAATCCTCGAAGAGGGGCGTGCTGATATACCTCTCAGCCGGGCTGGGGATAATGACCACGATGGTTTTTCCGCTGGATTCCGGGCGCTTGGCTACCTCAAGAGCCGCCTTCACCGCCGCACCGGAAGAAATACCACAAACAATACCTTCCATTTTGGCCACTTGGCGCGATGTTTCAAATGCGTCGTCGTTGGAAACGGTCACCACGTCATCCAGCAGTGACTGATCCAGGACATCCGGTACAAAACCGGCACCGATTCCCTGAATTTTATGAGGTCCTTTTTGGCCGCCGGAAAGTACCGGTGAGTCGGTGGGCTCCACCGCAATGGCCTTAAAAGACGGTTTGCGCGGTTTGATGACCTGCGACACCCCGGTAATGGTACCGCCGGTCCCGACACCGGCAACCAGAATGTCGACCTGGCCCTCGGTATCCTGCCAAATTTCTTCCGCAGTGGTTTCGCGGTGAATTCTGGGATTGGCCGGGTTGTTAAACTGATTGGGCATAAAGGAATTCTTTTCGGATTCTAATATCTCCTGCGCTTTTTCGATCGCCCCGGGCATGCCATTGGCACCAGGGGTTAGAACCAGCTCCGCCCCCATGTGGATGAGCAGTTTGCGTCGTTCGATGCTCATGGTATCGGGCATCGTCAAACACAGACGGTAATTTTTAGCAGCACAGATAAAGGCCAACGCGATACCCGTATTTCCGCTGGTGGGCTCAACGATCAGAGTCTTCGATGTAATTGAACCATCCAGTTCAGCGGCGGCAATCATCGAAGCAGCAATACGGTCTTTAACGGTATTCAGTGGATTGTAAAATTCCAATTTGGCCAGAATCTCCGCATCCAGACCTTCATTAATTCGATTCAGCCGCACCAGCGGCGTTGAACCAATGGCGCTGCTGATAATAGAATGATATTTCATATCTAACCTCCCGTAAAAATGCTGCGCATTATTAGTTATTTGTTATTCTTTATTGGAAAACTGGATAGAACTGATAAAAAAACGAATAGAAGTTTTCGTGGCCGACTTAGATCATTATAGTAGAAAATTACTTTTAATTTCAGCCGAAGAAAACGCCGCCTAAGAACCACCAATAACCAATAACGAATAACCATTAACCAGACTGATGGGCTGCTTTGAGCTGCTCCCTCAACAGCTTCTGCTTCTTCGACTTATAGATCAGTCGCGGGGTCTCAATTACAACGGTGGTATCTGCAGGCACCGATTCGGTCAGCCACACATTGCCCCCGATGACCGAACGGGCTCCGATAAGGGTTTCTCCGCCCAAAATAGTCGCACCGGAATAAATGATAACATCATCTTCAATGGTTGGGTGACGTTTCTTACCTCTGAAGTCTTCAATGGTGCCCTTGGGAATGGATAGCGCGCCCAGTGTGACCCCTTGGTAAATGCGGACATTGTTGCCTATTTTGGTGGTCTCACCGATGACCACACCGGTACCATGATCAATGACAAAGTTTTTACCGATATTGGCGGCCGGGTGGATATCGATACCGGTTGTACTGTGGGCGTATTCGGTCATAATGCGCGGTAGTAGCGGCACCCCCATATTCAGCAAAAGATTCGCAATCCGATATACGGTGATGGCGAATATTCCCGGATAGCTGAAAATAACCTCATCAAAACTTTTGGCCGCCGGGTCACCATCGTAGGTTGCACGCACATCAGCTGCCAGAGCTTTGCGAAGCTTTGGAATGGCTTCCAAGAACTGAAGGGCCAGTCGGTATCCCTGCTCATCACATTCGCTGCAAGGTTGATCATATCGTAAACAATCGTGTCGAATACTGTGGCAAATTTGTTCGGAGAGCAGATCAAACAGGGCGGTCGCAGATTGCCCGACGGCGTATTTTAAATTGGCCGGATCAAGTTTAGCCTGACTGAAATATCCCGGAAAAAGAATTTCTCTGAGGCGGTTGATGATTTCAATGACGCCTTCCTGTGATGGTATCGGCTCATAATCGACGTGCGTGTAACACTCTTGATCTGTACAGCTCTGGATTATGTCCTCGGCAATTTCGGGCAAACGGGCTTTGATCGAGCTCAGATCATGGAAATCTATTTTGCACGTGTCTTGCTTTTTTTGTTCCACCACTGATTTACCTCCATACGTACTCACTTAAAATGGTATAGACGATGATCGCTTGAGCGGGCATTGATTTAGGTCAAATCAGATGCCCAATAAACAAAGCGCCAGGCACAACCGTCATTCCACAAACCCGGTAATGTATATTACCATGTGGAGATCTATCCATAAGCGCTCTGCGGTTTGAATCAGTTAAAATGAAAAAGCAGAGCTTAATCCGCCTTAGCAGGTTAATGAGCTCTGCTTTATACATCACATCATTGTGAAAAATTAAGGCAAGCCTTGTATTAAACAGATCCCTGTTAAAATTGCAGGACAGCCGCCATAGCATCATCATATTTTTTCTTCATCTCATCCTGAGATGCGTCAATTTCCTGTTTCTGAGGACCAAAATCCGCCGGGCACTCAGTTTGTAGTGTATTGACAATCCGCTCGATGTCTTCGATGTGTTTATGCAAACCCTCTACCTGGGCTGCAAGCTTATCTTTGTCGGCGCCACGAAGCTTATCGACTTTGCGAATCATATTGTACATTTTTGCTTTCCAGCCGTTAAGCTCAATTTCCATGGAATGGCAATAGTCTTTTACATCCATAGCTGCCCCCTTTCTAATTATCTGCAATCATCAGATACCGACTGAATTTTGTATCGAATAATCAAAAAATTATAATAATATCCTAATAATAAACCCGATCGGGGTCATGTCAATAAGAAGGTTCGGCCATTCAACTTGCGACGTTGTTTTAAAATTTATACATTCCAGCGGGTCAAAAAATCTACAATCCCGCACAATATTTCCTTAAAAATGTATTTTTTTGCTTGACACAAGAGACGTTTGTCGCTAATTCATACTAATCTTATATAGATTGATAAACTCTGAAAACCAGGGGCAGAGATATATGAAACTATCCACAAGAAGCCGCTACGGAACCAGAATCCTGGTTGATCTGGCCCGTAACAGGGACCAAGGCCCAGTACAAATCGGTGAAATCTCAAAGCGCCAGGACATATCGGTCAAATACCTCGAACAGCTCATTCGACCATTGAAAAAGGCCAAATTAGTGACCAGCGTGCGCGGCCCCAAGGGGGGGCATTTACTGGCCGAAAAGCCGGAAAATATTTCGCTGGGTCAGGTGGTGCGATTGTTTGAGGGGCAGGCCGATCTGGTCGAATGCGTCAGCTTTCCAGAGAAATGTCCCATGTCTGATGATTGCCAGGTTCGCCTGGCCTGGCGCGATGCCACCGAGGTTCTGTATCAAAAACTGGATTCGACAACCATATCCGATCTGATGAATGGAAATTATGCCGGGGATGATTGACATATTGCACTTATAGATCCAAAACCTGCCCGGATATGCGTGCGATGAATACATGAGGTGGCAAGAGCATATTCCAAATTTTCAAAAATAATATAAGGGATTCAATTTATTTTGTTTTAAGCCAACCGATTACTAAACAGGAGGATACCATGAAAAAAATTGTTATCTTAGGATCAGGAGCCGGTGGAACGATGGTAGCCACCCAATTGCGCAGGAAGCTCAGCACCAAAGAGTGGCAGATTACCATCATCGACAATGATGAAGTCCACCACTACCAGCCGGGTTGGCTGTTTATTCCATTCGGTGTCTATACCGAAGAAGATTGTAAAAAACCCAAACGGGAATTCATCCCCGAAGGCGTTGATTTCGTATTGGACGAAGTGGTTGGTCTCGATACGACCAAACGTGAAGTACAAGCCAAAAAGGGGACATACAACTATGATTGGCTTGTGATCGCCACCGGTTGCGATATCGAGCCAGAAGAAGTTGAGGGCATGATGGATGGATGGCGTAAAGACATTCATGATTTTTACACGCTGGATGGTGCCATAGCCTTATATGAAAAGTTGAAATATTTCGATAAGGGACGCGTCGTGCTCAACATCGCTGAGTTACCATATAAATGTCCGGTGGCCCCAATCGAGTTTGTCTTTATGGCCGACTGGTTTTTTGAAACCAAAGGCGCCCGCGGTGATGTGGAAGTTGAATTGGTCACACCCATGGCCGGTGCATTTTCTAAGCCGATTGCATCAAGCATCCTGGGCGATATTGCCATTGAAAAAAATATCAAGGTCACCCCGAATTTTGATATCGCACAGGTCAATGTCGATGAAAAGACCATTGAATCGCACAAGGGCGAAAAAGTGGATTACGATTTACTGGTAGCGATTCCGCCCAATTTTGGCGCCAATTTCCTGGAAGGCTCTGGCCTTGAGGACCCGCTGCGCTTCGTCGATACCGACCATTTCACACTCAAAGCCAAAAATGCCGACCATGTTTACGTCGTCGGCGATGCCACCAACGTACCAGCTTCCAAGGCCGGTGCGGTGGCCCACTATGAATCCGAAACAGTGGTTGAAAATTTGCTGCGTGAAATCGATGGCCAGGAACCTCACGGGACCTTTGACGGCCATGCCACCTGCTTTATCTGCTCGGGTCATGAAAAAGCGTTTTTGATTGATTTTAACTATGAATATGAACCGCTGCCCGGCAAATTTCCATTTCCGGGTCTCGGTCCCTTTAGCCTGCTGGGCGACAGCTACATGAACTACTGGGGCAAAATGATGTTCAAGTGGGTTTACTGGAACATGATGCTCAAGGGTGTGGAATTGCCACTGGAACAACAAATGACAATGGCCGGTAAAATGCGCCACGTCATGACCCAAGCATAAGGAGGCCGCCATGACAACCGAAGAACAAATTCTTGAGCGACTCGATCGCATTGAAGCGCAGCTGGCACCGGTATCGGCATCGGCCAGGGGCATCAATGAGCTCAGAGAAGATTTGATCCCCCTGAGCGGTCAGGCATTTCGGCTGTTGATCCGAGAGCTTGAAGATGTGGAATCCGGCTTTCAGCTGGAAGATCTGTTAGCGCTGGGCAAACGGTTTTTACGCAGTGTCAAGCACATGCAGTTTGCCCTGGAACAGATGGAAAATGTCGTCGACTTTGCGCTTACCATTGAACCCCTGCTCAAGTCATCCGTGCCGCAATTGATCAATTATCTGGATGACCTCGAGCAAAAAGGCGTCCTGCGAATTATCCAATCAACCCTGGATGTACGCGCCAAAGTGGCCGCAGCTTACAGCCCCGATGATGTCGATCAGATCGGTGATGGCCTGGTAGCCCTTCTGGGCCTGGCCCAGAGCCTCAGCAGTCCGCAGGCCCAGGCCTTTCTGGGAAAAATGGCCGCATTGCCCGGCAAAGTGGATTTGGACAATGCCAAACCGGTAGGACCTTTTGGCATGCTGGGGGCGCTGTCCAGCAAAGAAGCCCGCCAGGGCTTAGGCGTATTAATGGAGTTAACCAAAGCCATGGGCGATCTGAAAAATGGTGGCAGCAGCACCGCCTCCCAGGAAGCAGAACCGATCGCTTAATTTTTTATATTGGCAGGGTGCCGCCGAAAATTTCACGGCCGGCACCCTGCACAAGTAAAAAAAATGATTTGGCAAAAAGGGGACTCTTGCCTTTTTCCAACAGTTCTGGCATAAAAACATTAGGCTTTGGGTAAAATTTTGCTGGAGAAAGATTATGGAAAAACAGATGGTTCAATGCGAGGATGGTCGCCGACGGCAGGCGCGCATCCACGGCGTTCCCAAGGAGGAAGGCGGCTTTAAGGTCTGGAAAGCGGGTGTGCGCTTAAAAGGCAAGCACGTTTCCGGAGAAGCCTGGTACAGCTATCAAACCAAAACCTGGTATTTCATCACGGATCCTGAAGGCAAGCACAGTCATCTGATGGACCGCATCAGTGACACCCTGCGAGGTGAGAAAATCAGTAAGCTGCGCGATCAGCTAAAACAGCTGGAATCGCGACAAGTCATTGAGCAAAAAAAGATTGCCCAACATCAAAGCGCCCTGGAAGAGATCGAAAACGAAATTGAGACCATTCAAAACGATCTTGCCAAACTTGAAAAAGGGATGCCGATGGAAACCGGCGCGACGCTGCAATATTCCCCGGGGATTAAAAGAAATTGATAGCGGCGCCCAGAGCGCCAGAAAAATTTGCCAATTAAATGCCTGCGGCCGAAGCGCTTATAAGCGTTTTCGCCTGCAGGTATTGTTTTTTTGGGGCTTAACCAAATTCGTCTGGAGGCCCATGCCACGGGGTTTACAGCCGCCCAAACAGCCGACGTGTGAGAAATCGTTACCCCTAGGGATTGACCAAGCCGGCAGCAAAGGATTTACCGGCAAGATCATAGGCCGATTTTGACCACATCAGAAGCGGTATACCCTCTTCATTGGCGCGATCAATGGTTTCCTGGTCGGGGGTCTGCCCGCCGGTGAGCACAATCGCAGCCATCTCATGCAACACTGCCACATTGACAATATTCTGGTGGGTTTGCACCGTCAACCAGATACAACCGGTGGGCGCATTGGCCATTACATCGCTTAGCAGATCACCGCAATACCCGCCTTGAATATTACGATCCAGCTCATTTTGCCCGGCGGCCACGTGCAGCTTAAATTGGTCCACAAATTCTTTGACATTCATGGCATCATCACCCTCTCGCTTTCTGTATTGTTAGGTTGAGCCCTTTACCTGCCGAAGGTCCCTGTCACACGAGAATGGCTCGTTTGCCCATGTCGGAAGTTAAACTGGCTCAACAGGCAACCCAAGAATGACGTTCATTTGTTTAAATTGATTATACCTAATAGAGCATCCTAAATAATTCAAGCCCTTTTTGCCCGCGCAACTTGAATACAATTGATTTATCAGGCCCGTTTGGTTATAGTGAAGGCGCAATTCGACAGGCACCGTTGGCGGTATTCCCTATATTCCGGTTGATCTGACATGGCTCCCAAAAAGAAAAGCCCTGAAAATAAATCCACCGCTTCCCCAGCTATCCCAGGGTTGAACCTTAATCAATTGGTCGATTATCTGCCCTGCTACGTTTCCATTCAGGACCGCGATTTAAACCTGTTGTATGTGAACAGCAAATTTAAAAAGGACTTTGGCGACGGTATCGGTAAAAAATGCCACATGGTCTATAAATGCGCATCGGAGATATGCCCCAACTGCCCGGTACAAAAAACCTTCGAAGACAGACAACCGCATATTGCCGAGGAAAATGTGACCTTGAGCGGCGGCGGTGTATCCCAGGTTCTCATTCAAACGTCGCCCATCATCGATAAAAGCGGGGTTGTTACCGCCGTCATCGAATTGGCCACCAATATCACCCAGCTCAAAAAGGACCGCAAGGAACTGGTCACCCTGGGTCAGTCTATCGCCCTTTTATCCCATGGCATCAAAAATATACTGGAAGGACTGCAGGGCGGTGCCTATGTCGTTGACGAGGGCTTCAAAGACAATAATATCGAAATGGCCCAAAAAGGATGGAAAATCGTCAATAAAAATATTTTCGATATTGCCGATGTGGTCCAAAATATACTGTACTCATCAAAAGATCGCCCGCTGAAATACGAGCGTATTTCGCCCGGGCAGCTGGCCCGGGATTCGCTGGCCTTGTTCCGCGAAAAAGCGGCCAGTTTGGATATCGAGCTAAAACAACAAATTAATGATGCCGTCCCCGAGGTCCATCTGGACATCGCCAGCATCCGACGGTTGCTCAACAATTTGATCTGGAACGCACTGGAGGCGTGCTTTGTCGACAAGGAGCAAAAGAAACATTCCGTCAGTGTCAAAACAGACCTGGTGGATGCCGATCATTTTATGTTTGAAGTCACCGATAATGGGATTGGTATGGATGCTGACACCCAGCGCAACATATATGAGGAATTTTTTTCAACCAAAGGCAGCTCTGGAACCGGACTCGGCCTGGCGGTTGTGGAAAAGGTGGTCAACCGTCACGGCGGAAAAATTGAGGTAACTTCGGCGTCGGGTAAGGGCACCCGATTTAGCATTATTTTTAAAATAAAATAACATTTGTAAGTTATAGATTTAGCCTCAAATTGCTATAAAAATTTGATATCTAAACTCTCATTGATTTTAATGCAAAAAATCCGGTAATCACTTGACGAAGCTGGACGTTTGATACTATATATCATAGTGCTTAACTAGGATATAGCGACGGTTGAATCCGGCTTTGGGGACTTCATTCTTTTTAAACCTGACGCCAAAAAGGAGCTGACCATGGGGAACAACCTCAAAATCGTTATGATTGACGACAATACGGACTTGCTGTTTACGATGGAGACCTTCCTGCAACGAAATGGTTTTGAGGTGCTTACTGCAGAAGATGGCCAATCGGGAATGGACTTAATCAAAAAAGAGCGCCCCGATGTCATTTTGCTCGATATCATGATGGAGACCCTGTTTTCCGGATTTGAGGTTTGCAAACAGGTGCGCTCAGATGAAGATCTGAAGGATACACCCATTATCGGCATCTCCGCCATGGGTGATGAATTGGATATTAACTACAGCCAGTGGCCCGATTATGAATATTTCCGCCCGGACACCTTTATGGAAAAACCCATCGATAAACAGCGGCTGCTGCAGCTGATTCCCGAGGTGATCCAGAATGCGCAGAAACGCAAGCGTAGCCCCAAGTGGAAAAAGGAAATGGAAGCCGATTGGGCCCAGAAAGCCTCTCAAAAAAAATCGTCCTGATTCCCCGTAAGGCAGTTGGCTCGATTGTTTATGTTCTGCATGTTTTGAAATGACCGTTAACGATACCAACTAAAAATCGCGGCGTATAACATCATTTTGAATCTCCACCTTCGTTTCGCTCCACTTTGAGGCTGATTTGACGTCAGCTATCCGGCCCGGTTTGCTGGCTGGTTACATCTTTTGTTTCATCAAATAAGGATGTCGCCGTATGGTGTTTGATTATCTCTTTTATACCTCTCTTGTTATCTTTCTCCTGGGATTGATCTACAAAATCTCTACCTGGTTTAGCCGTAAAATCGGCATTTTGGGAAACGACTTCACGACGGCCCAACGGCTGCAGGCGGCTGCGGTTGGTTTCGTCCGCGTCATTTTCAGCTCAAAAATCCTTGGTCTCATCGAGGCGATCGTGCTGGATGTCCTGCTGCAGCGCCGCGTTTTTAAAGAAAGCGTTTCGCGCTGGCTGGCGCATATGCTGATATTTTACGGCTTTATGCTGCTGTTGCTGATGCATGCCCTGGAATCCGTGATTTCAGAAGCATTATTCAGCGAATATTATTCCACTGTAAACCCGTTTTTCTTTCTGCGGGATTTTTTCGGTGCCATGGTGCTGGCCGGCGTGATCCTGGCCATGGTTCGCCGATACCTTGTAAAGCCCCGCCGCCTTAAGACAGGCGCAATGGATCATTATGCCATCATGATCGTGGCGGTGATCATGCTGTCCGGAGTCGCCCTGCTGGGTCTTAAAATCGCCTCTCACAGCGAATTTATGCGCATGGTTGACGACTATGCCGGTCTGGATGACGAAGAGGAAATTGCGGCGCTGGAAACCCTCTGGGTCAAAGAATACGGCACGGTCTCGCCCACCATCCAGGCGCCTTTTGACGAGGAGCTGCTGGAGGCCGGCCTTGAAGTGCACGAAAGCAGCTGCCTGGACTGCCATGCACCGGCATCCCATGCATTCACCGGGTTTGCCACTGCCAAGTTCATTAAACCGATTGCTTTGTGGCTGGATGACCTCAACGGTGTTACCCTGTTGTGGTACGTGCATATTATCGCCTGCTTTATCGGGCTGGCCTATTTGCCATTCAGCAAAATGTTTCACCTGTTTGCCACCCCCATTAGCCTGATCGCCAACCGCGTCATGGATCCGAAAAAATCAGTGCCGGCCAACGTGGTCACGCGCCAGGTCATGGAGCTGGATGCCTGCACTCACTGCGGAAGCTGCAGTCTGAACTGTTCGGCGGGCATGGTCTTTGAGGCCATCGGCAACGAATACATCCTACCTTCGGAAAAAATGACGTTGCTCAAAAAAATGGCAGCCGGCAAAAAATTGGATGATGCCCAGATGCGCGCCATCCAGGAGGGTGTCTATCTGTGCACCAACTGCGATCGCTGTACGGTGCGCTGTCCTTCCGGTATCCGGCTAAAAGAGCTGTGGTACAGTGTGCGCGAGTCTCTGCTGGCAGAGGGTCCGCCGCTGCCCTACGTGTTAAGCCCTTTTTCCTTTGCCCGGGGGTTGATCGTTCAACAAACTCTTGGCGCCGACAGTTACAGCGCGCCGGTTGATAAGGCCCGGCAGGTGGTATCCGGCCACTTTGTTAACCTGACCGATCCGGACACGCCCATCCCGCTGAATGCGCAGGCCGACCCGGAAGCCCAACCGGCCATAAAAGACCGTACTTACGTCCATTGTTTCAGCTGCCAGAGCTGCACAACGGTTTGCCCGGTGGTTGCCAACTATGATGACCCCGAGCAGGAGCTCGGCTTGCTGCCGCATCAAATCATGTGCAGTTTGGGTTTGGGACTAAACGAGATGGCGTCCGGTGCCGGTATGATCTGGGATTGTTTGACCTGCTACAAATGCCAGGAAAACTGCCCGCAGCAGGTGGAGGTGTGTGATATTTTGTATCGCTTGAAAAACTTCGCGGTCGCATCCATTGAGCAATAGGGCTCGAGGGATGGTTATTGGTTATTTGTTATTAGTTATTGATTATTCGTTAACGGGAACTGTTTGATATTAATTATGCAAAGGCGCTGACCAGCTAAGAAAAATAGTTTGATTTAAAAAAACTTTGCGACTTTGCGACTTTGCGTGAGAACTAACAAAAGCGGAAAACACCGCTATTGAAAAAAACCGAAAAAAGGCCATTTCCAAAAGGAAATTTATGAAGTTTGCGTTGTTCCATGGCTGCAACATCCCTTCCCGCGTTGAGCAATACGCTGACGCTACCGCAGCCGTATGCGCCCGGCTGGGTATCGAGCTGGTTGAGATGGACGGCTTTAATTGCTGCGGGTATCCGGTGCGCAACTCCGATCATCGCGCCTATGTCCTGTCGGCTGCCAAAAACCTGGCGCTTGCCGAGCAAGCCGGATTAGATATGCTGGTGATGTGCAAGTGCTGCTACGGCAGTTTAAAACGAGCGGAATATTTTTTAGGCCAGGATGCGGAGTTGACAGCGGACATCAACCGTATCCTGGGCCGGGAAAATCTGGCATATCAACACCAAACCAGTGTCAAACACCTGTTGTCGGCCCTATATCATGATGTGGGACTGAAACGCATAAAAGAAGAAATTTCCAAAGCCTATAGCGGTCTTCAAATAGCGGTCAGCTACGGTTGTCATGCTTTAAGACCCAGCTCGATAACCGCATTTGATGATCCGGTCTCTCCCAAAATTTTTGATGAACTCGTTGAGGCCACCGGCGCCTTTAGCGTCGAGTGGACCCGCAAACTGGATTGCTGTGGTGCGCCCCTGACCGGCGTCAATGATCAGCTGGCCATGGATATGGCGCAAAAGAAAATCGACAGCGCCCGGGAGACCGGTGCTCAGTTTATCTGCACCGCTTGCCCCTATACCCAGCTGCAGTTTGACGGCGTGCAAAAGCGTATGGCCGCGCAATCGAACGACGGCGAAACCCTGGCGCCAATCCTGTACCCTCAATTGCTGGGTTTAAGCATGGGTATCGATGAAAAAACCCTGGGCATTGATCGAAATGAAATTGATTTAACCAACATTACATCCTTTCTAATAACGGAGTAATTATGTCGCAATCAGGCACAGGCGCAGTCATGGTCGTGGGTGGCGGGATAGCCGGCATGCAAGCCGCTCTGGATCTTGCCGATTCCGGCTATTATGTCTACCTGGTGGAAGGCTCGAGTTCCATCGGCGGCATGATGTCGCAGTTGGACAAAACCTTTCCCACCAATGACTGTGCGATGTGAATCATATCGCCGAAACTGGTCGAGGTCGGCCGGCACATCAACATCGAGTTGCTCACCCTTACTGAAGTTGACAGTATCAGCGGTAAAGAAGGCAACTTTGACGTCCAATTGACACAACACCCGCGCTATGTCGACATGGACAAATGTATTGCCTGTGATGCCTGCGCGGAAAAATGCCCCAAAAAAGTATCCAACGCCTATGACGGCGGGCTGAGCAAGCGCAAGGCCGTTTATGTGCAATACGCCCAGGCGGTGCCGCTAAAATACACCATTGATGCCGATACCTGTATTTATTTTCTGAAAGGCAAATGCAAAGCCTGTGAAAAATTTTGCCCAACAGGCGCCATCAATTTTGAAGATCAAAAAACAGACCTCAAGCTGAAAGTGGGCGCAGTGGTCATTGCCGCCGGCAGCGAGGCCTTTGATCCAAGCACCTATGACACCTTCGGCTATTCAGCATCTCCCAACATTGTCACCAGCCTGGAATTTGAAAGAATCCTGTCGGCCTCCGGGCCCTATGGCGGGCACCTGCTGCGACCTTCGGATAAAACCGAGCCTGAAAAAATTGCCTGGCTGCAATGCGTTGGATCCCGCGACACACACATCGGCGCCCGTGGTTACTGCTCGGCAGTCTGCTGCACCTACGCTGTCAAAGAGGCTATCCTGGCCAAAGAGCACAGCAGCGACGGTCTGGATACGGCCATCTTTTACATCGACATTCGCACCTTCGGCAAAGATTTCGAGCGCTACTACAACAAGGCCAAAGATGATCTGGGGGTGCGTTTCGTTAAATCGCGCATCACGCATGTCGAGCCCATGGGCGATAACGGCAAGCACTTGATTCGCTATGTCGATGCGGCCGGCCATAGTCAGGCAGAAGAATTTGATATCGTCGTGCTGTCGGTGGGTTTGGGCGCCCGGGAACAGGCGGTTGCGCTGGCCCAGAAACTGGATATTGATTTAAATTCCTATCAGTTTGCCCGCGCCGGCGGATTTGATCCGGTTCAAAGCTCGCGACCGGGGATCTATGTGTGCGGCGCTTTTCACGAGCCGCAAGACATTCCGTCGTCGGTCATCGATGCCAGTGCGGCGGCCGGCAAAGTCGGCGCCCGGCTGGCAGATGCTCGCGGAACGCTGACCAAAACCAAAGCGCTGCCCGAAGAGATCGATATCAAAGGCGAGCCGCCGCGTATCGGCGTGTTTGTCTGCTGCTGCGGCACCAATATCGCCGGGTTTGTGGATGTGCCCGCCGTGGTCGAATACGCCAAAACCCTGCCGAATGTGGTCTACGCCGAGCAAAACCTGTTCAGCTGCTCACAGGATACCCAGACCCAGATTTCAGAGACCATCAAAAAGCACCGCCTCAACCGGGTGGTGGTGACCGCCTGCACACCCAAGACCCATGAGCCCCTTTTTCAGGAAACCCTGATCAACGGCGGGCTCAACAAATACCTTTTTGAGATGGCCAATATCCGCAACCAGTGCTCCTGGGTGCACAAAGACGACATGGACAAGGCCACCGAAAAATCCAAAGACCTGCTGCAGATGGCGGTGGCCAAGGTCGCGCTGCATGAGCCCCTGGCGGAGCCCAAAATGAAAATCAACCAGACCGCCATGGTCATCGGTGGCGGCATGGCCGGTCTGACGGCGGCCAAGACATTGGCCGATCAGGGGTACAAAACCGTAGTGGTGGAAAAAAACAAACAACTGGGCGGCCAGGCCCGCCACCTGGCGGAAACCTGGCAGGCCGAGGCGATCGGCCCGTTTCTCGACAGCCTGATCGCTGATGTTAGCGCTGATGAAAACATCGAGTTGCTGTTAAATGCCCGGATTGACAATGTGGATGGATTTATCGGCAATTTTAAAACCACGGTCCAGATAAACGGGGAAAACAA
>JAAUYK010026404.1_pt1 | contig 24016 bp, 23 predicted proteins | sample 7278021 | NCBI WGS metagenome assembly JAAUYK01 (sample SAMN14350223, study PRJNA611818) | marine sediment metagenome | isolation source: surface marine sediment (1.8m) | place: French Polynesia: Moorea | collected 2018-08
AGGAACTGGCGCAGCGTCTCCTGGAGCAGCTCCTGCTCTTCCGACAGGTCGAAGTTCACTTGCCGGAGCTCCTCTCGGCGAAGTAGTCGCGCGGCAGGCCGAGCGCGCGTTCGCCGATCACGTTTCGCTGGATGTTGGCGGTGCCGCCCGCGATGGCGATTCCGAGCGAGTACATGTACTGGCTGAGCCAGGAACGGTTCGGTCCGTAGACCTCGGCGCCGGGCTGGGCCATCGGGTCCCGCAGGCCCTCCTCGCCCAGCAGGTCGATGGCGAGCTTCGCCACCTCGGAGCCGATGTTGGTGGAGACCAGCTTGTTCATCACCCCGATCCGCCCGACGTCGCGGCCGCGTGCAGAGCGGGAGAGCTGGCGGTAGCTCGAGTACTCGTGGGCACGTACGTAGCCCTCGATGGCCGCCAGGCGCTGGCGCACCTCCGGGCGCTCGATGTTCGGGAGGCCGTCTCGCTCGGTGGTCCTCGCCAGGTGCACGAGGCCCTCGAACATCATCAACGACATGGCGGCGTTGCCGATGCCGTCGCGCTCGTGCTTCAGGGTCGCGCGCGAGACCAGCCAGCCCTCGCCCCGGCGTCCCACGATCCAGTCGGCCGGGGTCCGGGCCCCGCTGAGGAAGACCTCGTTGAAGTCCGCATCGCCGTTCATCTGGCGGAGTGGCCGCACCTCCACTCCGGGCTGCTTCATCGGGATGAGCAGGTAGGAGATCCCCGCGTGCTTCGGTGCCTCGGGCTCGGTGCGACACAGACAGAACATGAAGTCCGCCTCGTGGGCGTGGGTCGTCCAGATCTTCTGGCCCGTGATCACCCATTCGTCGCCGACGAGCTCCGCGCGCGTCTTGAGGGAGGCGAGATCGCTGCCCGAGCCGGGCTCGCTGTAGCCCTGGCACCAGCGGTACTCGCCGGTCAGCGTCTTGGGGACGAAGTACTGCTTCTGCCATGGCTCGCCCTTCTCGAGGAGCGTCGGGACGAGCATCATCATCCCGATGCCCCGCACTTCGTGCGGGGCGCGGGCACGGCGGAACTCCTCGCGGAGGATCGTGGCGCGCAGGGCGTCGGGGGATTGCTCGGACCCGCCGTACTCCCGGGGGACACCCCGGTACAGGTAGCCGCGCGCGACGGCCCGCTCCCGGAAACGCCGCGCTGCCTGCTTGCGAGGCAGCTCGGCCTCCCCGCCCTTGGGGGGCCAGTGCTCGGCCAGGAAGCCGCTCACCTCGCTTCGGAACTGCTCGTACTCGGGGCCGTAGCTGAGATCCATGCGAGGGCCCTCTTTCAGGTCGGCGGCGGCTCCAGGTCGGCGGCGGCTCCCCGGGGCGCGGGCGATTATACCGTCGCGAGAAGAAACTTCCGTCTTCGATCGAGGGATGCGGAGCGAGCCGTCCCGCGATCTTCAGTCACGCCACCCGCCGTCCGAAGTACAGGCAGGATTCCGGGGGGGAGGTCGGGTCGGATGAGCCGGCTGGTCGAGCTCGCGCCGCACCAGTTCGCCGAGAGGCTGCGCGCCGAGGGCGCGAGACGCGCCTACCTCGTGTACGACCCCGGCATGCGCGGCTACCACGCCTCCCATCCCGTGCTGCGCGACCTCGCGCAGCACCTCGCCCTGACCGAGCCCAGCGCGCGCGAGCACGAGGCGGTCTTCTTCGGCGTCGGCCCGACTACGGGAGCCCTGTTCGCCGTGTTCCTGCACCAGACCACACGCGGCCAGGGCCTCGGGGGCGTGCGCCACGCGAGCTACGAGACGCTGGACGCGCTGCTCCGCGACGGACTCCGGCTCTCGGTCGCGATGACCCGCCGCAACGGCCTGGCGGGGCTGTGGTGGGGTGGCGCAGCGGGGCTGGTGGCGCGAGCGGAGGGCGATGCCTATCGGGATACCGAGCACCGGCACAGGCTCTTCGGGGAGTTCGGCGACTTCGTGAGCTCGCTGCGCGGCTGCTACGTGGCCAGCGGCGGCGCGGGGACGACCCCCTCCGACATGGGCGCCATCTTCGGGCGGACGCGCTTCGTCACCTGTGTGCCGCCGGAGCACGGCGGCTCCGGGAGCCCGGCGGACGTCACCGCAGCGGGGGTGGTGTGCGCCATGGAGGCCGCCCTGGAGTTCGTGGGGCGCGGGGGTCTGGCCGGCAAGACCGTCGCGATGCAGGGAACCGGCAACGTGGGAGCCGCCATGATCCCCCGGCTGCTGGCGCGCGGCGTAGCGCGCATCGTCGCCAGCGAGATCGCGCCGGAGCAGCGCGCCGCCCTCCTCGACACCTTCGAAGGCAAGCCCGTCGAGATCCGCAGCGACTCGGCGCAGGACCACGGCATCGTCGCGGAGGAGTGCGACGTCCTGGCGCCGAACGCGCTCGGCGGCCTGCTCGATTCCAAGACGATTCCCCGGATCCGAGCCTCGGTGGTCTGCGGTGCGGCGGACGATCCGCTCCTGGAGCCGGAGTGGGATGCGCGCACCCTCTCCGATCGGGGCATCACCTACGTGCCCGACTTCGTCTCCAACCGCATGGGATCGGTACAGTGCTCGAACGAGCAGTACGGAACGGTGAATGGAGACGTCACGGTACGGCGTCACCTGCGGCGGGACTGGCACGGGGGCATCTACCGGACGACGCGGAAGCTCCTCGAGCTGGCGAGCGAGTCGGGCAGCACGCCGCTCGACATCGCCTGCCGGGTGGCGGACGCACTGGCGCGGCACCCGCACCCGATCTGGGGGGCGCGCACGCGTCACGTGGTCGAGTCGCTGGTGGCGGATCGCTGGGAACGCGGCTGATCCGCGCTCGAACGCCCCGATTCACGGCGAGAGCTCGGCGCGCAACAGGGCTCGGCGCGCGTCGGCTCGGCGCTGCGCGGCGCTGCCGCTGCGCGAGCGCGTGCCGTAGAGCTTCGCCGCGGTCTCCAGCAGCGCCACGGATTCCACCCGCCGGCCGTCGTGCCACAACAACTCCGCCACCATGCTCGACACGTCCGCGAGATGCGGATCGAGAAGGGTCACGTGCCGGGCGCGCTGGGCCGCGTGGTAGCGGGACAGCTCCGGGTCGTCCACGATCTTCGCCAGACCCAGTCGACGGAAGCTGAGGTTGAGGGTCAGCGCTTCGCGAAACGCGGCAATGGTCTCGTTCAGCTCGACGCGCGTGAGCACGTTGGGGCCGAATCCGCCTGGACCGAAGCCCCTCCCGCGCAGCGCCCGCATGACCCGCGCGTTGTATCGGTCGAGCTTGCGCGCCTCGCCCGAAGCGTTCATCAGGGATTCGACCTCGTCGGCCACGTGGACGCCCCCGTAGATGTGACCCAGCTCGTGGAGCAGAACGCGGCTGTCGGGCTCCCCGGGCTGCAAGCGAACCAGGAGCGTGCGTCCCAGGTACTCCGCCTGGCCGCGTCGGGCCGGGCCCGGTCGATTGGGCATCGGCTGGCCCGTGAACGCGGCCAGGAGGCCGTGGGGCGAGAGGCGCCCGGCGCTGCGGAAGAAGGCCTTCTGGATCGCCTGCAGCTCGCGACCGGCTCCGTCCGAGCGAAAGCCGCCGAAGCGGACGGGAACGAAGCGCGTGTCGAGGATCGGGCCGAAGGCGCGCGAGACGCCGAGCCACAGCGTGCGCTGCTGGAAACGCCAGGCGGGATCGGAACGCAGGAGCTGGTCCGCGTAGACGTGAACGCGCACGACGCGTCGCGTCCGCCACTCGGAGGAGAGCGTGGGGAGCAGACGCAGCGCCGCCTCGGCGTGGGGCAGGTCCCGGTCCGCCAGCCACACGGCCTTCTCGAGCAGGACGACCGCCGAGTCGGCGCGGTCGGCCTCGACGAGGCGCTCGGCGGCCAAGAGCAGGGCCCGCGGGTCGTAGGGGTGGCGCTCGGCCAGGGCGAGCGCTTCGTCGAGCGAGACCGGCGCGCTCGATGGGGGCGCCGGACCCGTGATTCGGGCGAGCCGCAGGTGGACCTCGGAACGGCGCGGATCCAGCCCGATGGCCTGCTGGAGCGCCTTCGAGGCCGCCTCGGGATGCTCCGCCTCCTCTGCGTCGGCGAGTCCGATCCAGGCTTCCACCGAGCTGGAATCGATCCCGAGGGCGGTGCGGAAGTGCTCCCGGGCCGCCGCGGGCTGGCGGCGCGCCAGCGCCAGCTTCCCGAGCCCGACGTGACCCGAGACCGCCTGCGGTGCGAAGCGGAGAATGCGCCGATAGCGCCGCTCGGCCAGGGCGAGGTCCCCCTCCTGCAGCGCCCCTTCGGCCAGCGCGGAGAGCGTGGCCTCGAGGTCTGCACGCGCGGGACGCTCGTCCGACCGCTGCGGCGGTGCGGGCTGCGGAGCGGGGGCACGAGACGAGCCACAGCCCGGGGGCACTGCGACCAGGAAGATCGCGAGCCACAGCGCGAGAGCGGTCGTGGGAGGAAGCGGGGGTGCGATGGCTCGAAGGGTACCCCGATCGGAGCGCGCGGCGTCGCCGGCTGCCCCGTCGCAGGCTGCCGTGTCGCCGGCACCCGAGGTCGGCCCCTCGCCCGCTGCGCCGGCTCCCTCTACCGTTGGGCGCTGTGAGCGAGTCCCCGACGCGTGTCTACGATCCGGGCCAGCCGTCCCGGGAGATCCCGCCGCCCGCGACGCCTCCCGGCAACGGCCCGGGCGCCCTGCTGCGGCTGCTGCGCCCGTCCCAGTGGTCGAAGAACCTGCTCGTGTTCGCGGCACTGGTCTTCGCGGAGCGGCTCTACGATCCCGAGTCCTTCCTGCTCGCGACGCTGGCGTTCGTGAGCTTCTGCCTGGCGGCCTCTTCGGTCTACGTGCTGAACGATCTGCTCGACGCCGAGAGGGACCGCCTGCACCCCGTCAAGTGCCGTCGCCCCATCGCCGCGGGGCAGGTCGGAGCCAAGGCGGCGGGTCTGCTGGCCGGGGCACTCACGCTCGGAGCCCTGGGCATCGCGCTGTGGGTCGGCACGGCCTTCACGGGCGCCATCGTGACCTACCTGGGCTTCAGCCACTTCTACTCCTTCGGCGGCAAGAACCTCGTGATCCTCGACGCCATGCTGATCGCGGCGGGCTTCGTGATCCGGGCGGTCGGGGGCGCGGTGGCGATCGCGGTCCCCTCCTCGGACTGGTTCATCCTGTGCACCTTGTTCCTGGCCGTATTCCTCGGCCTGTCGAAACGCCGCGCCGAGATGCTCGCCCTGGGCGAATCGGGCCACGCGACGCGCCCGGTGCTCCAGAAATACGACCGGAACGTCCTGTCCAGCTTCATCGCGACGTCGATGGCGGGCGTCCTGATGAGCTACGCCATGTACGTGCTGGACGTGCGCGACCTGTCGGGAAGGGTCTTCCAGCCCCTCGAGCTCACCATGCCCTTCGTGATCTACGGGGTGTTCCGCTACCACCTCCTGGTGGAGCGTGGCGGGTACGGAGAGCGGCCCGAGGAGGCCTTCCTGCGCGATCGTCCGTTCCAGCTGTGCGTGTTCGGGTTCGGGATCACGGCCATCGCCGCGATCTACCTGGTGGAGTGACAGACATGGCGAAGGCGCTCGCGGATTTCGTCGCCGAAGCACTGCAGCACGTCCAGGAGATCCCTCCCGAGGAGGCGAAGCGCCTGCTCGACGCCTCCGATCGCGAAGGCTGGCACTTCGTCGACGTTCGGGAGCCGGACGAGTACGCCGCGGGTCATCTCCCGGGCGCGCGCTGCTCGCCGCGCGGGTTCCTGGAGGTGCGCGCCGACCTCCGACACCCGAAGCGGGAGGCCTGGTTCGAGGACCGGAATCGCAGGCTCGTACTGTACTGCGGGGGCGGCCACCGCAGCGCCCTGGCCGCCTACGCGCTGAAGCAGATGGGCTTCGAACGGGTGGTATCCCTGGCGGAGGGCTTTGCGGGCTGGACACAGCGCGGCTACCCGGTGGAGCGATAGCCCTCTCCGTCAGCGATCCGGCTTCTCGATTCCGCAGAACTCGAGCACGGCCCGCGCGACGCGTTCCGGGCACTCCATCGGGGCCAGGTGGCCCATGTCCAGGTCCTCGACGCGTCCCTGCGGCATCTGCGCTGCGAACGCCTCGTAGGCCTGCCGCGGGAAGTCGCCGCGCACCGCCCATAGCAGCAGGGCGGGCACGCAGATGCGCGGGGCGAGCGGCCAGGGGTCGAAGTGGGGGCCCAGCTCGAACACGGCGGCCTCGACCTCGGCCGGGCACTTGAGCTCGAAGCGCCCGTCGCTGCGCTCGGCCAGCGCCTCGGCGACGTACAGGTCGAGCGCGCGGGGATCCCACCCGGCGAACAGCGGCTTGGCCGCCCACGCCTCGCGCGCTTCCTCACGACTCGTCCACACGTGGCGGCGCTGCCGGGCCGCCTGCGAGAGCCGCCGCGCGTTGGCCAGCCGTCGCGCGTCGTCGAAGCCGGGCGGCGGCATCAGCACCGGATCGACGCAGATCACGCGCTCGTACAGATCGGGCGCCTCGGCGACGGCCATGAGAATCGACGTCCCCCCGAAGGAGTGGCCGAGGCCGAGGGCCAGGCGCTCGCCTCCGCGCTCCTCCCGGAGCGCGGTCGCCACGGCCCGCACGTCCTCCCCGAAGCAGTGCCAATGGTAGGGCTCGGCGCCCTCGGGCTTCGACGTGTCGCCGTGTCCGCGCGCATCCATGGCGATGACCCGGAAGTGCGGTCTCAAGCATTCGACCACCGGCGCCCACAAGCCGGCACAGAAGCCGTTGGCGTGGTTCAGCAGCGCGAGCGGCCCGTCTCCCCCCCAGTCGAGCAGCGCGACGCTCAGGCCGCGCTCCGGCAGCTCCAGTCGGCGGCGCCGCACGTCGTTCAGCACGGGACGAGTCTCGCGGTCCCGGGCAGCCGGCGCCAGCCCGTCGGCACCGGGGTATCCTGAACCGATGGCTCTCGAGCCCCGTCGCTTCGACGTCCAGCTGCACGAGCGCGTCCGGACGAATCTTCGCGACTTCGATGCGCGCGGCCACGACGACGCCGCACTCCGCGCAGCGGCGGTTGCGGTCGTGCTGCTGCCCGACGACGAGGGAGCGGCCTGCTTCGCCCTGACGCGCCGGGCGTCGAGGCTGCGCTCCCATCGCGGCCAGTGGGCGCTGCCGGGCGGCCGGCTCGACCAGGACGAGAGCGCAGAGCAGGCGGCGCTGCGGGAGCTGTCCGAGGAAGTGGGCCTGGCGCTCGGGTCCGACAGCGTGCTCGGACGCCTCGACGACTACCCCACCCGATCGGGCTACGTCATCACTCCGGTCGTGATCTGGGGGGGCGAGGACTGCCACCTCACGCCCAACCCGCAGGAGGTGGCGGCCGTCTACCGCGTGCCGCTGTCGGAGCTCGATCGGCCCGACGTGCCCCAGCTGCGTCGCATCCCCGAGAGCGACCGACCCGTCATCTCCATTCCGCTGCTGGGCACGAACATCCACGCTCCCACCGCGGCGGTGCTCTTCCAGCTCCGCGAGGTCGCGATGCGCGGCGAGCCGACGCGGGTCGCCCACTACGAGCAGCCCGTCTTCGCGTGGCGCTGAGGGACGCGGAGGCCTTCCGCACGCGCTCGGGCGCCCGGCGCAGGGATGGGACATCCTGGGGCCGTGCCCGAGCTGCCGGACGTCACGGTGTACGTCGAGTGCCTGGAGGCCCGTTGCCTGGGAAGGCGCCTCGAGCAGGTGCGGATCGCCGGACCCTCGCTGCTCCGCTCGGTGGATCCGCCGATCGCCGCGGCCGAGGGCCTCGTGGTGATCGCGCTGCGGCGCCTCGGCAAGCGGATCGTCTTCGCCCTCGAAGAGGAGCTCTTCCTCGTCCTGCACCTCATGGTCGCGGGACGCCTGCGCTGGCGCGACCGAGGGACGCGACCGGCGCGCAAGAACGGACTGGCTTGCTTCGACTTCCCCGACGGCACGCTGCTGCTCACCGAGGCCAGCACGAAGAAGCGCGCCACGCTCCACCTGGTGCGCGGCGAGCGGGAGCTGGCCGCGCACGATCCGGGCGGCCTCGAGGTGCTGGATTCGGATCTCGACGCCTTCTCCGCCCGCATCCTGGCCGAGAACCGGACGCTCAAGCGCGCACTCACCGACCCGTCGATCCTGAGCGGCATCGGCAATGCGTACTCGGACGAGATCCTCCACCGCGCGCGGCTCTCTCCGGTGAAGCTCAGCCAGCGACTGGACGCGGAGGAGGTCCAGCGCCTATACGCGTCTACGCGTCAGGTCCTGACGGAGTGGACGGATCGCCTGAGGGCCCAGGTGGGAGACGGCTTTCCGGAGAAGGTGACGGCCTTCCGCCCCGAGATGGCGGTCCACGGCCGCTATCGCGAACCCTGCCCCGCGTGCGGCGCGCCCGTGCAGCGCATCGTCTACGCTTCGAACGAGACCAACTACTGCGCGCCCTGCCAGACCGGCGGGTCGCTGCTGGCGGATCGGGCTCTGTCCCGACTGCTGAAGAAGGACTGGCCCCGCTCCCTCGAGGAGCTGGAGGCGAGACGACGCGGCGCGTGAGCACCCGAGCCGAGCCCGAGACACCAGGACGACGACCCGGAGGCCGGCAGCCCTCCGGTGGCCGGCAGCCCTCCGGTGGTCGGCAGCCCTCGGGAGGCCGGGAGCCCTCGGGCGGCTGGCGCCACCGCGACCACACCCGCGGCAGCCTGCTCGAGTCGCTGTGGGTGCTGTCGCTGCCGGCGATCGCGAGCAGTGCGCTCGGACTCGGGGCGTACCAGCTCGTGGAGCTGGCGTTCCTGAGCCGGCTCGGCGACGCAGCCGTGGCCGCCGTGGTCATCACCAACCAGACCATCCGTCAGGTGATCCTGATGTGTCTCATGGGCAGCAGCTTCGCGACGCAGGCGCTGATCGCCCAGGCCATCGGCGCGGGCGACCGGGATCGGGCGGAGCACGTGGCCGGGCAGGCGATCGGGATCGGCATCGCGTTCGCGGCGCTCGTGGCGCTGGTGGGCGGCGCGTTCCCGGAGCCGCTCTTCGCGCTGACCGGTGCCGACCCGAGCTTCTTCGAGCTGGGCACACCCTACGTGCGGCTGATCTGCCTGCTCAACTTCGGCCTGGCCGCCAACATGCTCTTCGGGAGCATTCTCGGCGGCGCGGGCGACACCACGACACCGCTCTTCGTCCAGCTGCTGCAGGCGGCCGTGGCGATCGGGGCCGAGTGGGTGCTGATCTTCGGCAATCTGGGCGCGCCGGCGCTGGGCGTACGGGGAGTCGCGCTGGGAGTCGCCTGCGGTCAGGCCGCGTCCATCGCCGTCGGGCTTTGGGTGCTGTTCCGCGGCCGCAGCCGGCTGCACCTGCGGCGCCGCCATCTGGTGCCGGATCCGCGCCTGCTGCGGGAGATGCTTCCCCTGTTCTGGCCTCCCGCGGTCCAGATGCTGGGCGCGGTCGCCACCACCTTCGCCTTCGTCCGGCTGGCGGGAGCCTTCGGAGAGCAGGTGCAGGCCGCCTACGCGATCGGCCTGCGTCTCGGCATGCTCATCCCGATGGTCTGCTTCCCCATCGCCACGGCCTGCGCGACCCTCGTCGGCCAGGCGCTCGGCGCCCGTGACGTGGAGCGTGCGTGGCGGGCCGTGGGGATCGGCCTCGCGGTCCACGGCGCCGTCATGGGAAGCTTCGCCGTCGCCCTGATCGCGCTGCGCGTGGAGATCCTGGGGCTCTTCTCGGACGATCCCGAGGTGATCCGTATCGGCAGCGAGTACCTGATCTTCGCCGGCGGATCCTTCCTGTGCTGGGCGTTCTACTTCCCGGTGCTGCGGTCGCTGCAGGGAGCAGGGGATTTCCGGGTGCCGATGGGCCTGTCGCTCGCCAACACGCTGCTGTTCACCATCCCTCTGGGCTACGCGCTGGCCTTCCATACGTCGCTCGCCGCCACCGGTATCTGGACGGCAGGGCTGGTCGGCGCCGCGACGTCGACGCTCTCCACGGGAGCCTGGATGGCGACTGGCCGCTGGACGCGCCGCGCGGCACACTCCGCAGTGCACCCATGAGAATCCGCCTGATCGCGCTCGACCTGGACGGGACCGCCCTCGATCCGACCGGCCGCCTGGGAACGGGTATGTCCGTGGCCGTGGCGGAGGCCCGAGCCCGGGGCCTCTCCGTGGTGCTGTGCACGGGCCGCCGCTTCCGCACCGCCCTGCCCTCGGCCCAGGCGCTCGGCCTCGAAGGTGCCATCGTGATCCACAACGGCGTGCTGGTGAAGGACCTGGAGAGCGCCAAGACCCTGCACCAGGACTTCCTGCCTCCGGCCGTCTTCGGCGAGCTGCTCGGGAGCATGCGCGAGTTCGGCCCACCCCTCGTGTACGTGGACGGCTACCACGACAGCACCGACATCGTGACCGAGCGCGTCGAGAGCGCGCATCCCTTCCAGCGCGAGTACCTGGCGGACAACACCGAGTACTGCCGGGTGGTCGAGGATCTGGGCGCCGCGCGCCCGGACGAGGTGATCATGATGAGCGCCATGGGGGACGCGGATGCGCTCGAGGCGCTCCGGGACCGCACCCGCCGGGTTCTCGGGGATCGCGTCCACACGCACTCGCTCATGAACAAGAACTACCGGGGCCAGATCCTCGAGTTCCTGTCTCCCACCAGCGGCAAATGGCCGGCCGTGCGCCGCGTCGCCGCGGCCGCGGGAATCGGGCCGGAGCAGATCGCAGCGATCGGCGACGACTTCAACGACCTGGAGATGATCCGCGAGAGCGGCCTCGGCATCGCCATGGCCAACGCCGTCGAGCCCGCGCGCGAGGCCGCGGACTGGGTGGTGCCGAGCAACGCCGACGGCGGCGGCGCCTTCGCCATCGAGCGCGTGCTCCAGGCCACCCGCTGAGACCCGCTGCCCTCCGGCACGGGCCGGCAGGAGACCCCCATGCGCACGCCCCTGTGTGACGAGCTCGGCATCGAGTACCCCATCTTCGCCTTCACCCACTGCCGCGACGTGGTCGTCGAAGTGAGCCGGGCCGGGGGGCTCGGCGTGCTGGGCGCGGTGGGTTTCAGCGCCGAGCAGCTCGCGATCGAGCTCGACTGGATCGACGAACGCGTCGGCGACAAGCCCTACGCCGTCGACATGGTGATCCCCCAGAAGTACGAGGGGATCGGGGAGATGGACGCCGAGAAGCTCGAGCAGCAGCTCAAGCGCATGATCCCCGAAGAGCACCGGGAGTTCGTGCAGCAGCTCCTGCGCCAGCACGGCGTGCCCGAGTGGCCCGAGGAATCCGAGAGCTGGCTGCTCGGCTGGACCGAGGCCACGGCGGGTCCGCTGGTCGACGAATCGCTCCGACACGAGAAGGTGAAGCTCATCGCCAACGCGCTCGGCACGCCGCCCGTGGAGATCATCGACCGGATCCACGACAGCGGTCGCCTCGTCGCCGCGCTCTGCGGCAAGGTGAAGCAGGCGCTGCGGCACAAGGAAGCGGGGGTCGACATCGTCGTCGCCCAGGGCCACGAGGCCGGGGGACACACCGGAGAGATCGGGAGCATCGTGCTCTGGCCCCAGATCGTGGACGCCGTGGCGCCGACCCCGGTGCTGGCCGCCGGGGGGATCGCGAACGGGCGGCAGATGGCGGCCGCCATGGCGACCGGCGCCGCGGGCGTCTGGACCGGATCGCTGTGGGTGGCGGTGGCCGAGGCTGACGCGGAGCCCGCCGAGAAGCAGGCCTACTACGACGCGACCAGCGAGGACACCGTGCGCACCCGCTCCTGGACGGGCAAGCCGGCCCGCTTCCTGCGCAACGACTGGACCGACGCCTGGGCGCGCGACGATACGCCCGATCCCCTCGGCATGCCGCTCCAGGGCCTCGTCACCCTCGATGCCGTCCGCCGCACCAAGCGCTACGCGGGCGTCGCCGACACCCAGAAGGTGGCGTTCAACCCCGTCGGCCAGGTGGTGGGCGAGATCGGCGAGGAGCGCAGCTGCCGCGAGGTGATCTTCGAGATGGTGAGCGAGTACGTCGACACCCTGGAGCGCCTGAACGCGCTGCTGCCGGGGGAGTGATGGCCGGGACCCGGCCGCGGGCCGTGGACTGGATCTTCACGTTGCCCTTCCTCGTCGCCTTCGGGGCGACGCTGCTGGCCTTCGACCTGCTCCAGCGCATCGTGCGGCCCTTCGGATCGCGGCCCCACGAGATCGTCGTCGGCTGCCTGCAGACGACCCTGGTCTGGACGCTGGGACTGTGTGGTACCCGCCTCCAGGTGGAGCGCTCCGGGGGCGTCGAGCCGAAGACGGGCTACCTCTTCATCGCCAATCACCAGAGCATGTTCGACATCCCGATCCTGGGCGCGCTCTTGTTCACCAACTACCCCAAGTACGTGTCGAAGAGCGAGCTGGCACGCTGGATCCCGAGCATCTCCTACAACCTCCGGCGCGGCGGCAACGCCCTGATCGACCGCAGCGACCGCGAGCAGGCGACCCGCGCCATCCGCGAGTTCGGTGCGCGGGTCCAGGACCGCGGCGTCTCGGCCGTCCTGTATCCGGAGGGAACCCGCGCCCGGGCCGGGGAGCTGGGCCCCTTCAAGCCGGCGGGCAGCGCGGCGTTGATGCAGGCCGCGCCCGACCTCCCCGTCGTGCCGGTGGCCATCGACGACTCCTGGCGGCTGCTGCGCCACGGACTGCTTCCGGTGCCCTTCGGGACGCGCATTCGGGTCTTCATCGGCGACCCGCTCGAACGGCATCCCGATGAGGATCCCCTCGGCGTCCTACTCGAGGCCCGCAAGCAGATCGAGGAGAAGCTCGCCGCGTGGCGAGGGCCGTCGGACGGCGGGGTGAAGGCGGCGTAGAGAGGCGTCGCTCCGGGCCGGCGCTGCGGCGATCGCGCTGGGCTCCGGTCGGGTCGCGGCGGCGGGCCACGCCGGACCCGACGCACCGGCCTGACCCCGCCCGCTCCGGACCCCGCGAGACGGCCCTTCAGACGCGATTCCGTTCGGCCGAGGGGACGGTGATGGCTGGCCGCCGCCCGAACCACCGTTCCCGATACGGCTACACGATCCTCGAGCTGCTGATCGTGGTGTTCATGGTCGGCGTCCTGGCCGCCATCGCGATTCCCGTGTTCCAGCGCTACCAGCTCCGTTCGAAGAGCGCGGAGGCCAAGACCAATCTAGGCGCCATCCGGGTGCTCGAGAACAGCCACTACTCGGAGAACGACGCTTTCGTCGCGGTGGCACCCGAGCCGGCCGTCATCCCGGGTCCCACCCCCAGCGACTTCGATGCCTCCGGCGGCTTTGCGCCGTTGGGCTTCCGGCCCGAGGGGCGCGTGTACTTCTCCTACGGTGTCGCAGTCAGCGGGGACGGCGTCGGGTTCACCGCCGACGCCGGCGGCGACCTCGACGGAGACGGCTTCGTCCAGTTCTGGGGCTACACGACCCCCGACAGCGCCGGCGCCTTCTCCGCTGGACCGGTGGGCTGCGACGTCGCGGGGCTCTCTTCCGCGCAGGTGGGGCCTTGTGATCCCTCCCACGGTCGATCGGTCTTCTAGGAGGCCGACCCGTGACGGGTCGGCCGACGCAGCAAGGCTCTCGCCGCGAAGCGGCGAGGCCACGGTGGACCCAGTCGGCAGGGTGCGAGCGTGGAGAACGAGTCCGGAGAAGGCATCCTGGAGGTGGTCGTGAAGCCTGCCCCGCAGGCTCCCGATGCCGCACTGCAGCTCCGCTCCGAGCGACTTCGCGCGCTCCGCTCCGCCTGGGGCACGCTGGCGCCCTCCGGGCTCTCCGCCGAGAAGCAGCGCGTGGCCGAGAGCGGCCGAGCGCTCGCCGAGGAGCTGACGGCCCTTGCCAGCGACGAGCCAGGCGACGACGCCTCCGCCGCCCTGGCCGCCCTCGACGCCCGCATCGACGAGCTGGAGCGGGAGATGCGGGACGTCGCGCTCCGCATTCCCGTGGCCCAGCTTCGCTCCACGCTGCCCGAGCGCCTGGCGGTCGACCGTCGCGGCGTGCTCGATCTGCTCGATCTGATCCTCGGCGCCGAGCTCGAGGGCCTCGACGGAATCGGCGGCAGAATCCCGAGCCTCGACTATCTGATCACGATCTTGTGTACGGGCGGGAACCCGGCGGCGCCCCTGCAGGACCCGGTGAACCTGACGCCGCGGCTCCACGAGCTGTGCATGCGCTCGGACGTCGAGTACGACCCGCGACTTCCCGAGCTCGAAGCGGCGTTCTTCCAGGCGGCGGACCTGCACGAGGCCGACGTCCGGGAGGAGGTCGAGCTGCGCACGCTGCGCCGACGCAAGATGGAGCTCGGACACAGCTTCTTCGCGCCGCGCGTGCTGCGGGCCATCATGACCTACAACGCCGCGCTGCTGCGCCGGATCGACGAGGAGGTGCTGCGCTCGCAGGACTGGGGGGTCCTTCCCCAGACCCGGACGGAGGCCCCCTCGGGCGGGGGCTCGCCGTTCGAGTGCGCGGCCCTTCCGCGCCTCGCCGCGGCGCTGCGACGCCGGGCGGCCGACGAGGCCCCCGCCTTCGATGCACTGGACCGCATCGCCTGGTGCCTCGATCTGGCGTACCTGACCGAATCGGAACGTCGGGAGCTCCTGTCGGAGACGACGGGCCGTCCGGAGGGCCTGCTCGGGACGGTGATCCTGCTGGGACTGCTGCGCCGGTCGTCGGTGGTGCTCGACGAGGAGTTCCCGGCCATCGGCATCGCGCCGGAGGCGATCTCCGGGGCGTGGACCCGGGAACTCGACCACCTGCTCCAGCAGGAGGTGAACCGGCGCATCGCCAGTGACGGCTACGACGCGGCCTGCGCCCTCTCCGAACTGAAGGGCCGCTTCCTGAGCACCTCTGCGAGCGCCCCGCGCTCCGCGCGCGTCCGGAGTGCCCCGCCGCCCCGGCGGAGCGAGGAGCGCCCCGTGCCGAGCCGCCGGCGGGCCGAGCAGCTGGTGCACGAGGCGCTCGAGGACCGGTCCCGACCCGAGCGCCGGAGTCTTGGGCAGCTCCCCTGGGCGCGGATCGCGCGGAGTGCGACGGCGGGAATCGTGGGCGTGGCGGCGTTGGCCGTGGCGGTCGGCGTCTTCCTGAAGCCGGGACGGGTTCCGCGCGGCGAGCTCGCGCAGGTGTCCCCCTACCTCGCGAGCGGCCAGCGCAGCGGCGACGGCCTCGGAAGCGCCTTCGTGGGCAGGCTCTCGGACGACTGGTCGCCGCTGTCCGGCGCAGAGCAGCTGCGCGCCGCCGAAACGCTCGTCGAGGCCCTGCGGGAGCGCGGCATCCGCGACGTCATGGTCTACGACGACGGCGGCCGGCTGCGCATCCAGGCCCTGGGCGCCTCGTCCCCGCGCGTCATCCCGGCCACGCCGGAAGGGTGATCGCCGCAGCTCATCCGTCCAGCCCCAGCAACGCCGTGACCCCGACCCGGTGGCCGGCGGTGAAGCCCCCCTGCGAGTCGCCCGGGGGGCGCCATGGCCCCCCTACAGCTCCTTCAGGATCGCCTCGGCGCTGCTCACCTCGAACTGCATGGGCTTGTCGACGTTCAGCGTCTTCACGACGCCGTCCTCGATCACCATGGCGTAGCGCTGAGAGCGCACGCCGAAGCCGATGCCGCTGCCGTCGAAGTCGAGGCCGACCGCCTTGGCGAAGTCGCCGTTGCCGTCCGCCAGCATCAGGACCTCGTCCCCGGCGCTGCGGTCCTTGCCCCAGGCGTCCATCACGAAGGCGTCGTTGACGGACACGCAGGCGATGGTGTCCACACCCTTCCGGCGCAGCTCGTCCGCCTTCTCGATGAAGCCCGGCAGGTGCGCCGCGGAGCAGGTCGGGGTGAAGGCGCCGGGTACCGCGAAGAGCACCACCTTCTTGCCCGCGCACAGCTCGTCGGTGCCGACGTCCTTCATGGCTCCCTCTGCCATGGTCTTGAACGTCACGCTGGGGATCTTCTCGCCGACCTGGATCGCCATGTGTTCTCCTCGTTGTGCGCCCGCCGCCTGGCTGCGTCGGGCGCGGCTCGGATTATGCCACCCTGCGAGCGCCGACGAGATTCCCGACGGCCTGCTCGAGCCCCTCGACGCTCAGGTGGTACATGGGGAAGACCCGCTGGACGAGACGGGTCGTGCGCGTGCGCTCCCAACCGCCGGGGGGATCCGGGTTGAGCCACACGCAGCGCTGGAAGTGCTCGGCGATGCGCTGGAGCCACACGATGCCGGGCGTCTCGGTCTCCATCCTCGGATCGATGTTTCCGTACGTGGCCATCAGCTCCGAGGGGTGCATGGCGGCGTCTCCCACGAAGAGCACCTTCCAGCGCTCGTCGAAGCGGCGGAACAGATCTCCCGTGGGGACCGCGAAGCGGCTGAAGAGCTGGGCTTCGGAGTAGACGTTCTCGTACACGCAGTTATGGAAGTAGAAGGCCTGGAACTCGCGCAGCCCGTGCTCCTCGTGGAGGGCCGTGAGCAGCCGGCTCACGGGTCTGCGGTACGGGTCCATCGATCCCCCGACGTCCATCAGCAGCAGCAGGCGCACGTTGTTGCGACGCTCCGGGCGGAACACCAGCTCGATCTCGCCGGCGTTGCGACAGGTCTCGTCCACACTCCCGTCCACGTCGAGCTCGTCGGGGCGCCCGATGCGCGTGAGCTGGCGCAGTCGCCGCAACGCCACACGCGTGCTGCGCAGGTCGAGCGTCTCGTCGGTGCGGTAGGACCGGTAGCGACGCTCCTCGATCGTCTTCATCGCGGAGCGGTTGCGACCGGGTCCCCCGACGCGAAGCCCCGTCGGGTGTTCCCCACCGTGTCCGAAAGGCGATCGCCCGCCCGTCCCGACCCAGCGGTCACCGCCGTCGTGGCGCTCGGTCTGCTGGGCCAGTGTCTCGAGGTAGCGACGCAGCAGCTCGTCGCCGGAAAGCCGCTCGAGCAGCGCGCGCTGCTCCTCGGTGAGCTCCTCGAAGGGCTTGGGGTTCTCGAGCCACTCGAGCAGCTCGTCACTCGCCGAGAGCTCGCCCTCGACCCCGTGGTAGACCCGACCGAAGACCCGGTCGAAGGCATCGAAGTAGGTCTCGCTCTTCACCAGGCAGGCCCGGGACACGTTGTAGAAGCCCTGGAGGCTCGAGCCGTGGAGGCCCTGCTCGAGGGCGCGCATCAGCATCATCCACTCCTGGATGCCGACGGGGACGCCCTCTGCGCGCAAGCCGTAGAAGAGCGGGAGGAACACGACTCGTCTACTGCCGGTACCGGGGACCGAGCTCGCCCCAGTTGCTGGGCAACACGCCGTCCCGTTCCCGGTAGCGCTCCAGCGCGTCCGTGTCCCGCTCGTTCTTGAGCAGCGCCCCCAGGAAGGGGATGTGGGACTCCACCTGATCCACGGGGATTCCGGAGCGCAGCAGGGCCGCGATCCAGTCGATGAGCTCCGAGGTGGAGGGCTTCTTGCGCAGCTCCCCCTGCTCGCGCAGCCAGTAGAACTTGATCAGCACCTGGTCGAGCAGGCGCGCGTCGAGATTCGGGTGGTGGACGTCCACGATCTGGCGCATGAGATCGGGCTCGGGGAAGTCGATGAAGTGGAACACGCAGCGACGCAGGAAGGCGTCCGGCAGCTCCTTCTCGTTGTTCGACGTGATCACCACGATGGGGCGCTCGCGGGCGGCGACCTCGTCGCCGGTCTCGGTCACCGTGAAGCGCATCTCGTCGAGCTCCCGCAGCAGGTCGTTGGGGAACTCGAGGTCCGCCTTGTCGACCTCGTCGATCAGCAGGACGTGGCGCCGATCGGCCTGGAACACGCGCCCCAGGGGACCGAGCTTGATGTAGCGTCGGATGTCCTTCACGTCGCCGTCGCCGAACCGAGCGTCGTTCAGGCGTTGGATCGTGTCGTAGACGTAGAGCCCGTCCGCCGCCTTGGACGTGGACTTGACGTGCCACGAGTCCATGGGCAGGCCCAGTCCCTCGGAGATGTGCTGGGCCAACAGGGTCTTGCCGGTACCGGGCTCGCCCTTGATCAGGAGCGGGCGCTCGAGCGCGATGGCGCAGTTGACGGAATCGACGAGCGGCGCCGAGGCGATGTAGCCATCGGTGCCGCGGAAACGATGGAACGCGTTGGAGTCGGACATGCACCTCCCGGGGCTGATCCCCTTATCTACGCGATGCGTGCGCCGCGCGCAAACCGCCCGCACAGGAGGTGCCTCGGCCCGGATCGCGGATCGCGGATCGTGGATCGCGGATCGCGGATCGCGGATCGCGGATCGGAGTGGCCGGGCGCAGGCGGAGGGAGGGACGCCCCGGGCGCTGGACTCAGCGGCGGCGGCGGGCCGCCGCGACGGTCGTGGCCCCCACCGCGAAGAGCAGCGCCGCGCCGGGCTCGGGCATCGTGGCCGTCAGATTGTCGATGCCGCCGGACCCGCCCATCGTGACCACGATCCGGTCGTAGTTGCCCACGTAGCCCAGGTCCACGTGGTTGGCGCTGCGGTCCCCGAACGCGACCCCCTGACCGAGCGTCAGGAAGTCGTCGAAGGCGTAGAAGGAGCTGAGGACGGCCCCGTCGTAGAAGGCGATCGAGCCGTTCTCCGCGGATCGGTCCTCCACGTCGACGATGTCGAATGCGAATTCGTCGAAGCCTCCGACGCCGAGCCCGGAGAGATCGAGCGTGAAGGAGCCGGCCGGCCGGCGTCCCTCGTCGTCGGGCGACGAGCAGATGCCGGTCCCGCAGCCGATGGCGTTCTCCTGGACGATCAGGATCCTGCCGAGAGCCGTCGAGGACGGGAGATTGCCGAGCGACCATCCGCCGCCCTGCTCGAGATCGCGGTCCGCGGTCCCGCTGCGCGTGGTGTCGAACGCCACGCCGAGGTCGGGGTGCGAGGCGTTCGGGTGGAAGTTCACGGTGGTGATCCCGACGCCCTGGGAGCTCGTCACGACTCCACCGTGAACGAACTGCTCGAAGTCCAGCGTGATGGAGCCCGCCCAGGCTCCCGAGGAAGTGGCCAGCAGCAGGCCGCCGGCGAGTGCGCACATCCATCTCGACATGTTCGGGTCCCCCAGCGTCTGGCTCGATGAGAAGCAAGAGCCGTACCAGCGGGTCGCGACACAACGGACCCGTTCGGCCCGCATCCTGCTGCGGCGGCGCTTCGGGAGTGGCGTGGGCTTCCCACTTTGTGCGATCCGCCCGGACCGAGTTGCACGTCGCGGCCCGACGCGACACCGTGCCGGTGCCGGGATGCGGGCCCGAAGCGTGATGGTCCTGCGCGCTGCGGATATCCTGGGGCGCGCAGGAGGGGTCCCATGCGCATCGGCGAGGTGCGAGACCCGGAGCGAGCGCGCTTCGGAAAGCCGCTCGACGGCGTACGCGTGCTCGCCGTCGAGCAGATGCAGGCCCTCCCCTACGCGACGCAGCTCCTGGCCCAGCTGGGCGCGGAGGTGGTCAAGATCGAGCACCCGGTGCACGGCGACTCCGGCCGGGCCGCGCGTCCCACCATCACGGACAGCGACGGACGCCCGGTCGGCGCGACCTTCCTGCGCAACAACCTCAGCAAGCGGAGCGTGGCGCTGGATCTGAAGAGCCCGGAGGGCCAGGCGCTCTTCCGGCGGCTCGTGCCCCACTTCGACGTCGTCGCGGAGAACTTCAAGCCCGGGGCCCTGACCCGTCTGGGGCTCGGCTACGAGGCGCTGTCCGAGATCCACCCGCGTCTCGTCTACGTGTCGATCTCGGGCTTCGGACACGGGGACGACAGCCCCTACGCGGACTGGCCCGCCTACGCGCCGGTCGTGGAGGCCATGGCCGGGCTCTACGAGCCGAACCGCCGGCCGGGAGAGCCGCCGCCGGTGGTGGTGGCGGGCGCGCTCGGCGACAACGCCGCCGCGCTGTTCTCGATCATCGGAACCCTGGCCGCGCTGCGGCAGCGGGAGCGCACCGGACGGGGACAGCACGTCGACGTGTCGATGTTCGACGCGATGGTCGCCCTCACCGACATGGTCCCGTTCATGTGGTCCCTGGGCGAGCCGCCCAGCGCCGCGACCGCGGGACGCACCGGCCTGGTGGCGGCCTTCGCCGCGCGCGACGGCCACTTCGTGGTGGCGATCTTCCGGGAGCACCAGCTGGAGCGGCTGGCGCGGACCGTGGGCCGCCCCGAGTGGTGCGAGGATCCGCGACTGGCCACCCGGGAGGGCTGGGCGGCACAGCGCGATTCGCTGATCCGGCCGGCGGTCGAGGCCTGGGCGCGGGACAAGACGCGGCTCGAGGCGGCGCGCGTGCTGTGTGCCCAGGGGATCGCGGCGGGTCCGAGCAACCGCGCGGAGGACATCCAGGCCGATCCCCACGTGCGGGCCCGCGACATGCTGATCGAGGTCGAACGCCCGGACGCGGCCCGCCCCATGCTGGTGGTGGGCAACCCGGTGAAGCTCTCGGACGTCGCGGAGGGGCCGCTGCGCCGCTTTCCGTGCCTGGGCCAGCACACCGACGCGGTGCTCTCGGAGCTGCTGGGGCTCCCGAGCGACGAGCTGGCGGATCTGCACGCCCGTGGAATCCTCGGCGGGGGAGGACCGGAGACCCATGGCATCGATTGAGAAGATCGACGGGGCGGCGCTGCGCGAAGCGCTGGCCGGGCTCGAGGGCTGGGAGCTCTCCGGGGACAAGATCTCCCGCGAGTTCCGCTTCCGGAACTTCGTCGAGGCTTTCGGCTTCATGGCCCGCGTGGCGCTGGTGGCGGAGTCGATGGATCACCACCCGGAGTGGTTCAACGTCTACGGCCGGGTGGCGGTGGACCTCACGACCCACGACGCCGGCGGCATCACGGCGCGCGACCTCGAGCTGGCCCGTCGCATGAACGAGCTGGCGGACGCCTGAGACCCGGGAGCTCCGCCGCGCATCGCATCTGCATCGGGACGAGGAGATGCGACGTGTCCGCCAGCGCCACGCCCCTGGACGTCGAGCGAGCCGTGCGGGAGCGCTACGCGGCCGCCGCCCGCGCGCGCGAGGCCGCGCTGTGCTGCCCCGTGGCCTACGATCCCCGCTACCTGGACGCCGTCCCGCCGGAGGTCCTCGAGCGGGACTACGGCTGCGGCGATCCCTCGCCCCACGTGCGGCCCGGCGACACGGTGCTCGACCTGGGCAGCGGGGGCGGCAAGATCTGGTTCATTGCGGCCCAGATCGCCGGACCCGAAGGCCGCGTGCTCGGCGTCGACGTGAACGACGAGATGCTCGCCCTGGCGCGGCTGCGCGCCGAGCAGCCGCTCGTCCCGGACGCCTCGGTCGACTTCGTCGCGTCGAACTGCGTCCTCAATCTGGTGCGGGAGGATGGGCGGCGACAGCTCTTCCGCGAGCTGCACTGCGTCCTGCGGGAGGGCGGCCGGATCGCCATCTCGGACATCGTGAGCAACGAGGACGTGCCCGCGGCGCTGCGCGACGACCCCGAGCTGTGGAGCGGATGCGTCTCCGGCGCGTTCCGGGAAGACGCGTTGCTGCGCGAGCTCGAGGAGGTGGGCTTCCAGGGTATCGCGCTGGAGAGCTGGAACGACGAGCCCTTCCGGGTGCTGCTGAGCCGGATCGCTCGAACTACACTGCACGGGGCGAAGCGGACCGGAAGCCGGTGAGACCAGCGTCTTCGCCACGGGCCCAGCGCAATGACGTGGCAGCAATCGCGACTCCGCCGGATCTGGATCGGCGCGGCGCTGTTCTGGTTCCACGTCTGCCTGGCGCTCGCCGTCTCGGTCGGGCTTCTGAACGGGGCCGCGCTGCTCCTCGCAGAGGACGCGGAGCTCGCCGTCCATCCGCCTGCCTACGTGCGCGAGGCCATGGCCCGGGCCTTCCCGGAGCTCAGCCCCGAGGAGCGACTCGCGTTGCGACGCGAGCACGCGATCCGCTTCGTAGACGATCCCCTGGTGCTCTTCCGCGAGCTCCCCCGCACCGGTCGCTTCGTCAGCGTGGATCCCCGTGGCTTCCGGCTCGGCGCAGACCAGGGACCGTGGCCTCCGTCCCCGGAGTACTTCAACGTCTTCATGCTGGGCGGATCCACGACCTTCGGCTACGGGGTGCCGGACGAAGACACCATCGCGTCGTACCTCCAGCCGATGCTCGGATCCGGCGACGGCCGAGAGGCGCGCGTCTACAACTTCGGGCGCGGCGCCTACGATTCCGGCATGGAGCGGCTCTTGTTCCAGAAGCTCGTCCTGATGGGGATCCCGATGGACCTCGTGATCTTCCTCGACGGCGTCAACGACTTCGTGGACAGCATCCACCCGATCCTGGTGAGCCGCGCCATGACACGGCTCGGCGAGCAGCGAGTCGATGCTCCCGTGCGCGCAGTCCTGCGCGAATTGCCGATGGCCCGCCTCTTCGCGCCCGATCCCCTGCACCAGGCGTTGATTCAGGAGTTGGAACTCGATGATCCACAGGCCGGCGAACGACCGGCGGATGGGACCGATGGAGGGAACGCCGAGCCGATTCGAGCCGTGATCGATCGATACCTGACGAACACGCTCGTGATCGAGGCCATCGCATCCGACCGCGACATCGAAGTGCTCTTCGCGTGGCAGCCCGCGGCGACCTACAAGTCCGACGCCAGCCTCCACCCGTACCGGAAGAACCGACTCGGTGTAGGGCAGCGGATCCGGGAAGGCTACACCGAGCTGCGCGCCCACCTGGACGCGAATCCGCCGGGCGCGAGCTTCCTGTGGTGCGCCGACATCCAGGAGGGCGTGAAGGAGCTGCTCTACGTGGACCGCTTCCACTACACGCCGCGCATGTCCGAGCGCGTCGCCGCGTGCATCGCGGAGGGCCTCGCCCAGCGCGGCGATCCGGAGGCGGGCTAGAGCAGCGCGTCCGCAGCCTGCCGCTGGCTCGGGCTCAGCCACTGCAGCGGATCTCCGCCGGTGGCGAGCGCGGCGTTCACCCGCGTCTGCTGCAGCGGCGTGAGATCGAGCGCGCGCAGGGGGCTGGCGCGCAGGTGGCGCTTCTGGTCCGCAGCCGGCGCCCTCCTCGGCGGGGCCTCGGAGACGCGCGCGCGGTCTCCGTACACGGCTTCGGCCTCGCGCAGCTGGGTGCCGTCGTGGGCGAAGACGGCACTCGCGCAGCCGCGCGCGCGGGCGCCGCGCAGCAGGGCCGCGTAATCGGTGGCGCGGGGGTCGAAGCCGACTTCCACGACCTCGCTGCCGTCGAGCCAGGCGGCCTCGGTCGACACCACGCCGGGCAGCGTTCCGAGGCAGACCTCTCCCTCCCAGAAGCAGTGGGTCTGGAACGTGGCGCGCTGCGTGGTCCGGGCGCGCGACTCCTCGGCGGCGATCCGGAGATAGCCGGGCGCGGCGCGTCCGGCGGCTTCGAGCGAGGCGATCATGCGCGTCGCGATCCCGTGGGTCGACCACACGCGGTCGACGCGCGGAATCAGATCGCGCCCGTCGGCGTCCACGAAGCGTACGACGGGGTTGTTCCAGGCGGGCTCCCCGAAGCGTCGCAGCACGGCCCGGTCCGCGCCGCCCTCGTTGTTGTAGATCGCCACCGGCACGAACTCGTTCTCGATCGCCTCGACGACGAGGGGGTGCGAGAGCACCGACTCGCCGAAGCCGACGCAGTTCGCGCAGCCGGGCACCTCCTGGAAGAGCAGGAAGATCGGGCGCCCCTCGGTACGAGCCCGCTCCACGCCGGCGCCGAAGTCCCGCTCCCAGCGGACCCTTCCGAGCTCCCGGGCGTTCTCGGGAGCGCCGCGGACCGGGCCGGCCAGCCCCAGGAGCAGGATCAGAGCGGTGGCAACGCGCAAGGCCATCATCAATGGGATGCTCGGCCCCGCGTGCCGTTTCGACGCCTCGATGCGGTCGTGCGGCTCCGCGGATGCCGCGGGGGGTGCGCTCAGTGCATGACCTCGTGAGCGACGAGCTCGAATGCGACCACTGCCAGCGCGCCGATCGAGAGCGCCAGGGCCATCCGGGTCGACCCGTGCTCCGCGATCCACTGCGCGGGAGGGGGGGGTTCTCCGGACGAGCGCCGCGGTGGCCGGAAGGCCGTCAGCAGATTGACGAGCGCCGCGGCAGTGGCGATGGCCAACAGGGGCACGCGCACCCCCGGCCGATCCAGGAATCCGGCGAGCGCACCGAAGCCGGCCGCCCCCAGTCCGAACGCGACGATCAGGGGGTTGAGGACGACGAGACCCGCGCACGGGGCGCCCACGATCGCGGCCAGCAGCATCGTGGCCCGGAAGCGGACGCCGCGC